>JAEEGH010018913.1_pt1 | contig 14511 bp, 10 predicted proteins | sample 9134181 | NCBI WGS metagenome assembly JAEEGH01 (sample SAMN16246544, study PRJNA631951) | gut metagenome | biome: gut microbiome; feature: rumen; material: DP-attached | host: Bos | place: Iran: Karaj | collected 2018-10 | reverse complement strand
ACTGCAATGATATACGCCCCGATGTACGCATATCAGGAGGGGATGCAGATATTTATGTTCGGCAGTGATTTTTTTGCCGAGACATGCTCTCGTCCGGGCGGATTGAGCGATTATATCGGCTGTTTTTTGGTGCAGTTTTTTATGTATCCGGTGTGGATTGCCGCCATCTTCATTGTTGTGGTAGTGGGCGTACAGTGGGTCACAAAGAAGATTTTCTCACAATACTGCCCTGAGTCGTGGGCTGATTTACTTAGCGTCCTGTGCGCGTCGGGCATGATGCTGGCGGTTGTCAATTTCAATACGATGTTTGGCGGCATTGTGGCGATTGCGTTGGCTGTATTGATGGTAAAAATAACCGACCTCACCAAAAACGCCGTCATCCTGACGCTTGCGACTCCGTTGGTCTATTGGGCTGTGGGCGGATGTTGCTGTCTGATATACATAATTGGCATTGCACTCTGCTACGACTTTAAGAAAGGTTCTATTGTGCTGGGCGTCAATGCGTTGCTGCTCGTTTTTACTGCATTGATTACCAAAAAGATAATGCAGGACGACAGCCTTGTTGGCACTTTTGTAGGTGTCGATTACAACCGCATTGTAAAGACCACCAATTATTCCTGGTTCATCTCCGTCGCCATTATTTGCGTGTGTTGGCTATTGTCCAAAATCAATGTCAAAATCGACCGCCTCGCTTTTCAGATACCGCTGTACGCCGCTGTGTTGGGTGGATTGATAGCGTGGACGTCGCACAAGTATGACAAATTGGCGATGCTCGATTACAAAATTGACAAGATGGTCAGGTACAAGCAATGGACTAATATTGTGAGTACAATGTCGGGGCTCAATTACTCCTCGTATCAGGCTCAGTGTTACCTCAATGTCGCCCTCAACGAACTCGGCATTATGGACAAGAAGATGTTTGACGTGCCGCAGATTGGCACTGAGGGGCTATTATCGGAAGAAATGAACTCCACCAACAAGAGCATCTACAACAGCGAGATTTTTTTCAGGCTTGGGCTAATCAACATCTCCGAAAGGCTCGCCGTGGAGTCGGTGGAGGCAAATGACACTCACCAAAAGAGCGCGCGCCAGTACAAGCGTCTCGCCGAAATCAGTATCATCCGCAATGACAAGCCGCTGGCGATGAGATACTTGAAATTGCTGCAAAAAACTGTATTTTACCGTGCGTGGGCTGACCGCGCCGTCGAATACCTCGACAACCCTGCGCAAACCGAAGCTCTCGCCGATTGGAAGATGAAGCCGTTGGAGATGACGGAGCACGATATTTTTTACTCGCCCGCCACGAAGTCGGATTTTCTGCTCAACCTCCTCGCCAACAATCCCCACAGCCAAAAGTTGCTGAATTATTATGTCGGCTACCTCCTGCTTGAAAAAAACATCAAGCGTGTATATGATTTCCTTGCCCGCTACCAGCCCGAGGGCGAGATGGGCGTGCCTGTTTACGAGGCGTTGCTGCTTTACCATTTTTTCAACAATAAGCAGGAGTTTGACAAGATTATGTCGTCCAACAACGACCTGACCAAACGTTTCCAACAGTTTAGCAGTTTTATGTCGTCGCCCAATGCGCAGGACGTGCAGAAGGCTAAGGAATTGTTTGGTAAGACGTATTGGTTTTATTATTCGTTTGTACAGCCATCAAAAAAATAAAAATGAACAGCTACTCAGAAAACACAAGCCTCGCTAAATCATTTTTCAGGACACTCTGGGACATACTTTTGATGTATGCCGTGTATTTCGTATGCCGCGCCATCTTCTTGGCTGTCAATTACTCGCACTATGCGGAGGGCGTCTTTGGCGACAATTTTTGGACATTGTTCCGTGGGTCGCTCGTTTTCGATACGTCGGCGATTATCTACACCAACCTGTTATTTTTGGTGCTGGCGTTGATTCCATTGCATTGGAAGGAAGACAGCGGCGTCTATAAGTGGATTGTCAAATTTGCATATATAATCCCCAATTCCATCGCCATTATCGCCAACCTCGTGGATGCGAGGTACTTTCAATGGACGCAGCGCAGAAGCACGGCGAGTGTTTTTGACGAATTTTCGCACGAGGACAATATCGGGCAGATTCTCGGCAAGGAGGCTCTGAGCCAGTGGTATTTAGTATTGGCGGCGGCGGTCTTGATTTGGGTGATTTGGAAGTTGTATTGCAATCCGTTGTGTTTTCGTCCGGAGCGCAATGTCATCAGCTACATCAAGTATTATTGTTTCAGGATTGTATTTATGGCGGCGGCGGTGATACTCTCCATCATCGGCATCCGTGGCGGCGTGGACCGCAGCACTCGACCAATCACCATCAGCAATGCCAATCAATATGTCAAAAGTCCGATACAGGCGCCGTTGATTTTGAACACGCCTTTTTCTATTATCCGTACCATCAATAAGAAGCCTTTCGTTGATCCCAAGTATTATTCTATGGACGAATTGCCAACCATCTACACACCGCTGCACAAGCCCGTGCTGGATTCGCTCAACGCCAACAACAAGGGCAAAAACGTTGTGGTGCTGATAGTTGAGAGTTTTTCGCGGGAGTATATGGGCTGTTACAACAAGGATTTGGAGGACGGCAATTACAAGGGGTACACGCCTTTTATTGACAGCCTTGCGCAACATTCGATGATTTTTCAGCAGAGTTTTGTCAATGGCAGGAAGTCAATTGACGGCATGCCGAGCGTATTGAGTGGCATTCCGTATTTTGTAGAGCCGTTTTTCCTGACGCCCGCATCGCTCAACCATCTCGATGGCATAGCCGTGGAACTTGGCAAGGAGGGTTATCAGACGGCGTTTTTCCACGGCGCGAAGAACGGTAGTATGGGTTTTGAGGCTTTTGCAAATGCGACTGGTTTCCAAAAATATTATGGCCGCACGGAGTTTGACGAAGCACCGGAATTTGGCGGCGAGGCGGAGTTTGATGGCTATTGGGCTATTTGGGACGAACCGTTTTTGCAGTTTTACGCCGCCGAGATGTCGAAGATGAAAGAGCCTTTTATGACGGCTGTATTCACGGCGAGCAGCCATCATCCCTTCCAAATTCCCGACAAATACAAGTCTGTCTATCCCGAAGAAAACCTCTTGATACACAAGTGTATAAGATATACGGATATGTCAATTGGCAAATTTTTTGAGACTGCCAGCCGCCAGCCGTGGTATAACAATACGATTTTTGTGATTTGCAGCGACCACACCAACCTCTCCGACCACGACGAGTATCAGACCGACCTCGGCACTTTTGCAGGGCCTGTGATTTTCTACGCGCCGGGCGACTCCACTCTCGTCGGCGACCGCCCCGGCATCGCGCAACAGATAGACGTAATGCCCACTGTGTTAGGCTATTTGGGTTATGAAAAGCCGTACATTTCTTTTGGTGTTGACCTCTTGCGCACTCCGCCGGAGGAGACTTTTGCGGTAAGTTATTTCAACGGCATCTACCAGATTTTGAAGGGCGGATATTTCGTCCAATTTGATGGCAAAGATGTCACGGCAGTATATGCCGAGGATGATAAACTATTGAAAAACAATCTTGTAGGCACGGTGGATGTATCCTCTACCGTCGCTTTTTTGAAGGCGTTCATACAGCAATATATGAGCAGGATGAACGAGGATAGGCTGGTGGTGGAGTGATGAAGAAACTTGGCGGAATGTGCCTTTTTTTTGATGATTCCGCCAAGTTTCGGAAAGAGATGTTTGTAGTTAATCGATTGAAAATTAAACTATTGTATGTTTTTGAGATGTGTAAATTAACATAATTTTACTATTGTTAAAAAGCGAAGTTCGTGTGTTTTGTTTGGTATTCGTTTCTTGTTTTCTATTTTTCTCCGCCCCAACTTCCTGATTCCCACTTCCTTTTCTCATACTTAACAAAAAATTAATCTAAAATCTTACTTTAAAATTTGCCATATCACAATTTTATCCGTATCTTAGGCACGGCAAAAAACCGATGAAACCGGCAACGCCTTATATAATACATATAATGACTTTGGTCAAATTGGTATCGGAAGATTGATGTCAATTTTGTCCTTTGATTTGTTTAACAAGCAAAAACATTTAAACTAATTTATGGCATCATCAGTATTGACACCCGATTTCGTCTTTGAGACCAGTTGGGAGGTCTGCAACAAGGTGGGCGGCATACACACCGTAGTCTCCACAAAGGCGCAGACGATGAAGTCCAAATTCGGCGACAAGCTAATCATGATTGGCCCCGACATTTGGCAGAACTCCGAGGAGAACCCCGAGTTCGTGGAAGACAAGACTCTCTACTCCGACTGGAGGGAGATGATCAACCGCACCGACAGCCGCGTAAGGATTGGCCGGTGGAAGATTGTCGGCGAACCCATCGTGATCCTCGTGGATTTTTCGCAAAACATTTCCAAGAAAGACAAGATTTTTGCAGAGCTGTGGGAGACCTACAAGCTCGATTCAATCTCCGGCGACTGGGGATACATCGAGCCGGTAATCTTCGGCTACACGGCGGGCAAGGTGATTGAAAGTTTCTGTACCTACAATCTCAAACCCGAAAACCGCGTAATCGCGCACTTCCACGAGTGGATGACCGGCGCAGGCATCCTCTACATCGAGAAGTACGCGCCCGAGATTGCAACCGTGTTCACTACGCACGCCACAGCCATCGGCAGAAGCATCGCCGGCAACGGTCAGCCCCTCTACGGCCCCATCAACAATTATGACGGCGATACCAAGGCTCGTGAGTTCAATATGGTGGCAAAGCAGTCATGCGAAAAACTCTCCGCACTCACTGCCGACGCATATACCACTGTATCAGAAATTACAGCCATCGAGTGCAAGCAGTTCACATACAGGGCAGTCGATTATGTAACCCCCAATGGCTTTGAGGACGACTTCGTACCGAAAGGCTCTGTATTCAATACCCGCCGCGCCGCCGCCCGCGCCAAGATGCTCGAGGTGGCAAGCAAGCTCTTCGATGAGAAGTTTGACGACAAGGAGACCGTAATCCTCGGCACATCAGGACGTTATGAATACCGCAACAAGGGCATTGACGTATTCCTCGAGAGCCTCAAGAAAATCAAGGATCTCGGCACTCTCGACAAGAAGAAGACATTATTGGCGATAATCACCGTGCCCGCCAACCACTACGGCGCACGTCCCGACCTCAAGGCTGCCCTCAATGGCGGCAAGGAGCCGGTCAAGAACGACCAATATTCGCGTTACCTCACGCACGGACTTCACTACGTGGAGTACGATGCAGTGTGCAACCGCGCAATACAGCTCGGCATCGACAATAGCAAGGACAGCAAGATCAAGTTGATTTTCGTGCCGTCTTACCTGAAAGGCGACGACGGTATCTTCAATATGTCCTACTACGACCTCCTCATCGGCATGGACATCACCGCCTACCCGTCGTATTACGAGCCGTGGGGCTACACGCCTATGGAGTCGATTGCGTTCTCAGTGCCGACCATCACCACCGACCTCGCCGGATTTGGCAAATACTGTCAGGGTCTGTTGCCCTCCGACGCGAAGCCCGTTGTGGTATTGCACCGCACCGACGACAATTACAACGAGGTGTCCGAAAACCTTGCAAAAGCTGTCATCGAGTACGCCAACCTCGACAAGAAGCACACCGAGGCCAACCGCAAGGCTGCATACGCGCTCTCGCAGCAGTTCCTTTGGAAAAACCTCGCCAAGTACTATACAAAGGCATATTCCACCGCGTTGGAGCGCACCAAGACACGCTACGACGAGGCGGACTTCACAAGATATTCACACGAATCGTTTAACATAAAAGAAATAAAAGTGAACAATCCTATTTGGAGAAACATTCAGGTTCAGCCCAACCTTTCCGGCAAGTTCAAAGGCTTGGAGGAGATGTCCTACAACCTTTGGTGGTGCTGGAACTACGAGGCTGAGGAAATGTGGCAGACCATCGGCGAAGACGGCCTTTGGGACAAGTCCGGTCAGAATCCCGTGCAGCTCATGCGTATGGTCGATCTCAACCGTCTTTCTGAGCTCGAGAACGACAACGAGTTCATCGCTAAATATGAAAAAGTATATGCCGACTTCAAGGCATACATGGACGAGAAGAAGAATGCAAAAGGCCCGTCGGTGGCTTACTTCTGTATGGAGTACGGCATCCACGATTCGCTCAAGATCTTCTCGGGCGGCCTCGGCATCCTCGCCGGCGACTACTTGAAGGAGGCTTCCGACTCCAACGTTGATATGGTGGCAGTCGGTCTTCTCTACCGTTACGGTTACTTCCGTCAGAAGATTTCCGTATGGGGCGACCAGATTGCGGAGGACGTTCCGCAGGACTTCAAGTCGCTGCCCATCACCGAAGTAAAGGACGACAAGGGCAACCAGTTGCAGATTCAGGTGGCGTTCCCGGGCCGCAAGCTCACCGCAAACGTCTGGAAGGCTCAGGTAGGCCGCATTGAGCTCTACCTCCTCGACACCGACTTCGATGCCAACTGGCAGGAGGACCGTGGCGTTACATACCACCTCTACGGCGGCAACCAGGAAAACCGTCTCAAACAGGAAATGCTCCTCGGCGTCGGCGGCGTTCGTGCACTCCGCAAGATGGGCATCACCAAGCAGATTTACCACATGAACGAGGGTCACGCAGCTCTCATGGGCATCGAGCGTCTCAACAACCTCATCTCCGAGCGCAACTTCACCCTCAACGAGGCACTCGAAATTGTTCGTGCATCCACCCTCTACACCACGCACACTCCTGTTCCCGCAGGTCACGACGCATTCCCCGAGGATATGATTATGACCTATATGGGACATTATCCGCAGCGTCTCGGCATTTCGTGGAAGGAGTTCCTCGCTCTCGGCAAGAAGAACGTGGACGACCGTGGCGACAAGTTCAACTTCTCGTACCTCGCATGCCAGCTCTCTCAGGAGGTCAATGGCGTGTCGATGCTCCACGGCGAAGTCACCAAAAATATGTTCAACTACATGTGGGACGGCTATTATCCCGAGGAGCTCAATATCGGCTACGTCACCAATGGCGTTCACTATCCGACCTGGGCAGCCAAGGAATGGCAGCAGTTCTACAAGAAGAACTTTGACCCGAAGTTCATCAAGGATCAGAGCAACGAATCTTTGTGGAATGTAATTCAGAATGTTGACGACGCCGAGATTTGGAAGATGCGCCAGCAGAAGCGCAAGGACCTCATCGACTACATCAAGGTGAAGATGGCTGCCGACTACCAGGCACGTGGCGAGGCTCCCTCGTCGATGGTTCGCATCAAGAATACATTGAACCCCAATACCTTGACTATCGGTTTCGCTCGCCGTTTCGCTACTTACAAGCGTGGCAACCTGCTCCTTACCGACCTCGAGATGTTGAAGAAGATTGTTGACGATCCCGAGCGTCCCGTACAGTTTATCTTTGCGGGCAAGGCTCACCCCGCCGACGGTGGTGGACAGGGCATCATCAAGCAGATTGTTGAAATCAGCAAGCGTCCCGAGTTTGCAGGCAAGATTCTCTTCCTTGAGAATTATGACATCGCCCTCGCCAAGAAGCTCGTTTCGGGTGTCGATATTTGGATGAACACCCCGACCCGTCCGCTCGAGGCATCGGGTACGTCAGGCATGAAGGCTGTTATGAACGGCGCAATCCACTACTCCGTACTTGACGGCTGGTGGGTTGAGGGCTACCGTCCCGACGGCGGCTGGTGCTTGCCGCAGGAGCGCGCTTATCAGAACCAGGATTACCAGAACCTCCTCGACGCGGCTACAATCTACCGTACAATCATCGAGGACATCTGCCCGAAGTTCTACACCCGCAACGCTCAGGGCGTTCCCGAGCAGTGGGTAAGCGTCATCAAGAACTCCATCGGCCACATCGCGCCCAACTTCACCATGAAGCGTCAGCTCGACGACTACTACGACCGCTACTACAACAAGTTGGCTGAGTCGGGTTCGTCTGTCAACGCCAACGACTACAAGGTGGCTCGCGAACTTGCCGCTTGGAAGTACAAGGTGGTTCAGAATTGGGAGAACATCAAGGTTCAGAAGATCAACTTCCACGAGATTGTCAAGGATGCGCTCTACATGGGCGAGGAATACTTCGGCGAGGTTGTTCTCGACCTCGGCGGACTCAACCCCGACGATATTGGCATCGAGATGGTGATGACGGAACTCTCCAACGGCGGCTCCAAGCTGCTCTCCACAGCTCCGCTCACACTCCAGAAGTCTGAAGGCCGTTTCGCACACTACTCTGTTGAACTCCGTCCCGTAAAGCCTGGCAACTTCAACTACGGTTTCCGTCTCTTCCCCAAGAACGCAAACCTCATCCACAGAACTGACTTCGCGTTGGTTAAGTGGCTGTAGTGATGTGAATTGACACCTGAATAATAATAAAACTCCCGACTGGCTGCAAGGTTGCCGGTCGGGAGTTTTTTTTGATATAAATGACAATTGTATTAATGATGACGGATGTCGATGTTGACGTATGCCGCCTTACTCCACCACCTCCACATAAAAACTCACTGGTCTGAATCCGTCGTTGCACGAGACCATGGCGGATTTGGGATTTTTCATCCAGCCATCGTAGAAATTCTGTGCGCCGTTGGCGAGTGCCATTACGAATGGTTGCAGCGACAGCCACGCGGCGGCGCAGAAGCCGTCGGGAATTTCGGCGTTGTGGGATATAAAAGTCTGACCCTCAATCAAATCGCAGGCGTGTTCGATTGGGTTTTCGTACAGGGCGGAGAGGTCGGCGTGGTGACACTTCCGCATCACGGTAATTCGGCAGGTGAGCATGGTTGTATAGTACACTTTTATTAAAAAATTCTTGGCATATTGATTGCTATTCGTGCAAATATAACCAAAAACATCCGGATGCGCAAATTGTTTTTTACCATATTGATTCTTTTCGTAAGTCTGACGGTGACTGCGCAGAAAAACCTGATATTGAAGGCTGACAGCATTGTGTCGGCTTTCTACTTCAATTCGGGTTTCGACACGGCGTATGTCAGCCGCCCAAAACAGAGATTCATGGTTGCGCTGCATCCCGATTTTTCGTCCATCGGCATCATGATTGGCAAGGGAGAAAACCGCGCCCGATTCAATACCGATCTCAGCGACAAGGCGGGTGTCTTTGCGACTTACCGTGGATATGGATTCGGATACAGTTTTATGCCGAGGCGCGGACGCAAGAACGACGGCGAGTTCAATTTCAGGTTCTTTTGCAGGCGTTTTGGCATCGAGACTGACTTTTGCCGTGCCACGTCATTCTCAGCAAGCATCAATACTCCCGACACTTCCTTTACCATTCAGAGGGGCGACATCGACTTCAAGATGAGGATGTTTTCGTTGTATTATGTCTTCAACAACAAGAAGTTTTCGTTCCCCGCCGCCTTCGACAAGTCTTACACGCAGATAAGGAGCTGTGGCAGTGTGATTTTGGGTGCGTCATACGCTTCCGCCAAGATGAACACCGACAAGCACGATTTTACCATCACGTCGCAAAACTCCGGCTTTGGTGTGGGCTACGGCTATAATTTCGTCACAAAAAAGAAATTTCTCTTTCACATTTCTGTAATTCCGACCGTCATTCTCGCCGAGGAAAATGATGTCAGGACGTCATCGGGCAAGCATTTTATGGCTCGCAATATCACCGACATCTGCATTTGGGCTCGCGCCGCCATGTCATACAATTTTGAGCGAGTCTTTGTCGGTATGGATTACGTGCTGTACGCCACACTCTTAGGCGACAGCAAAAAAGTCTCAACGAGGTTCACAAGGAATATCACGCGGTTTTTCGTTGGTTTTTGGTTCTGACAATGGAGTGCAGGCGGCTCGCCTACAAATACTCTTACCCAAAAAAAGCTTTCCAACATAAAAAATGCAGAAGCATCGCCTAAGAAAACGAAACTTCTGCATCTTGTTTATTGAGCAGACGAGCCGTCTGCATTCCAATTTAGTCTGCCACAATTACTAAGAACTTGCTGCGCTCCCAGAAGGCGGCGGGGTCGGTGATTTCGAGTTTCTCAACAATCTTGCCGCGCTCTACGAGTTTGTAGGAGCTTGTCGGGTGGGTGGAGAGAATCTTGGGATTCTTGACGTTGATGTTGATGCTGTTGAGATTGCGCTTGTCTACCTGGGTGAAGTAGTTTTTGTCGAAGCTGTCGCCAATCTTCAGACCCTTGAATGCGCCGGCCTTGTCAACAACGCCGTGGCTGATGAGTTCCTTCTTGGTGCCAACTACGTAGTATACCGTGTTGAGTGCGGCGTCCTGTGCGTTGTTGATTTCGGTGAGTTCCTCGTTGACGTTCTGAGCCTCTTGGAGGGTGGAATCGAGTTCTGCGACCTTGCGCTCGGAAGTAGCGAGATCGATGTTGAGACGTTCGAGTCGGGTCTTGAGGTCGCCAATCTCCCTCTCATTGTTGGTGATTTGGTCGTTGAGGAGCTGGATTGTCTTAGCCATCTCCTTGTTTTTCAGACCGCTCTGCTGGAGTTTCGTGTTGAGGTCGTTTATGGTCTGTTTGTTTTTGAGCATCAATTCGTAGATCGCGGTGATGTCCTCGTTGATTTGGTCGGCAGATGCCTTGTCAACCTCGCCGTTGCCGGTCTTTACGGAGATTATCTGTTCCTTCTCCTTAATCATGTTGAGGTTTTCCTGGATAGAATTGAATGCGGCGAAATAGTCGTCGAGCTTGATGCCGCCAGTGGTAACAGCACTCCTAAGGCTGTCGTTCTGAGCCTGGAGCCTCTGCAATTCGGCGTTGTTGCATGAAGAAAATGCCAACGGGGCTACGAGAGCCGCCATTATAAGTACTCTTTTCATTTTATAAAAATTTAGTTTTGTATTTGTTTTTCAGTAATTAACGGTGCAAAATTAAAAACATTTTCTCAGTTGTTGGCATATAACAGAAAAAAAATGTATCTTTGCCCGAAATTTTAACAATTATAAACCATTAATATAATTGACTATGACACCAAGAATTGTAGCTTTGGGAGTTGCTTTGCTGTTGATGGCGGCATCGGCATCGGCGCAGGATACTATCAAAAGCAGTAGCGTGCCCAAGGCAGTAGTTTCGCAGATTTCCAAGTCGGCTGCCAAAAAGGCATTGTGGACCAAGACGCCGACATCATATACTGCTGAGTATGACGGTACTTTCATCCGTTACGACCTCGACGGCAACACTGTATGGACGTCGAAGAAAATCGAAAGGCAGGACGTAGACCACGAAATTATGGGTGCTTACGTGGGCAAGTACGGAACCGATTATCCATTCCAGTGGGCGGAGGAAGTAACCCTCACTAACGGCGAGAAGCGTACTTTCATCATTGGCAGAAAGGGCAATTTTAATTATTATTTCAAGTACAACGACAAGAAACTGATGGTGGAGAAGACCGCCACCTGCAAATAAAACAGTCCAGAAAATGCCAAAACTTTACGTAGTCCCCACCCCTGTAGGCAACCTCGACGACATGACTTTCCGCGCCGTCAACGTCCTGAAATCCGTCTCCCTGATACTCTGCGAAGACACGCGCACGAGTGCGGGGCTGCTCAAACATTTTGGCATCGCGACGCGGACGGCGAGCCACCACAAGTTCAACGAGCATAAGACCTGCTCCCTGTACGCCGAGCGGATACTTGGCGGCGAGGACATCGCGCTAATCTCCGACGCTGGAACGCCCGCCATATCCGACCCCGGTTTTATGCTCGTGCGTGCTTGCGTGGAGCGCGGCGTGGACGTGGAGTGTCTGCCCGGTGCAACGGCATTTGTACCGGCGTTGGTGGATTCAGGGTTTGGGTGCGAGAGTTTCGTTTTTGCGGGATTTTTGCCACAGAAAAAGGGACGGCAGAAGAGGCTCGCGGCGTTGAAGTCGTTGGAAATGACGGTGATACTTTACGAGTCGCCATACCGCATCCTCAAACTCCTTGGCGAAATCAAGGAACATTTTGGGGCAGACAGGCGGGTGTCTATCTCGCGCGAAATTTCCAAAATCCACGAAGAAACCCTGCGCGGCACCCCCGACGAACTCCTTGAAATTTTTGGCGCACGACCGCCCAAAGGGGAGTTTGTGGTGATAATTGATAAAAACTCAAACAATGACGAAGACAGCACGGCGGGCGACGATATTGAGTAGTTTCGCTCTCGTTGCCGTCCTTATTGGAACTTTTTTAACAGCCACACACACAGAGGCATACGCGCAGTTTATGGAGTCGTACCATAAGCTCAGCGTCCCCGAACAAAAATGGGTCAAAAGGCATCCGTGGGCGGCGTTTATCACCCACAAGATAGCCGACACTGTGAAGGTGGAGGCTCAACGTCGGCTCAAAGATTCTGACTTGGACGGCGACCTCAACGGCGGCATGGTGGACGCCTTCAAGCATACGTTGTGGATGGCGTTGACGGCTCAAAAAATCGGCTACGACAAGGCTCTTAAACTTGGTCAGGCGCACGAAGACGGCAATTATCTTGAATACGAAGCCGACCCCACTCGCAAAAAAACGCCTCAGGACAGCATTGCAAGCCGTATGGATATGCTCAACAACATCGTGGGGGCGCGTATTGGTGCCGACAATCCAGATGCCACCTTCAATGCCATTGTTGCCATCGTCCGCCGTCACGTCGTAGAGGGCAAATGTTGGAAAATCCGCAAGAAGGGCAAGAACACTTATCTCGATGCTGACGGCAAGACCATCAACATCCACGCATACGACAGCTGTTGGGTGATTCCCAAAGTATTGATACCAAGCAACAAAGACAATTAAACAATAAAACTAAAACGATATGAGAATAATTTTGACTATAATATTTGCATTGATGGTTCAGTGTGTGTGGGCGCAGACCGTTGTCGCCCCCAACAATCCGAACATTTTGGTGGAGGGACGCACCATCAACAAGGGCAACGTCCTGCATTTCTGCTACCCAGGCACGGCGTTCACGATCAAATTCGACGGTTCTGGCACATTGTCGGCTAAGTTGAAGGCCAACGCTGGATATTACGCCGTGAGTGTTGACGGCGGCGGATTCAAGAAATTCTCCACGCACGGCTACGACGACGGCATCCGCGAATTTGAACTCGCCAATACCTCCGCCGGTATGCACACAGTCAAGTTGATGCTTGTAACCGAGGCTTACAACGTCCGCCCCGAATTTCACGGCTTTGTGCTGCCAAGCGGTGCAAAAGTTCTCAAAGTGGACACCAAAAAACGCCCGAAAATAGAGTTCATCGGCAATTCGATAACTTGTGGCTATGGCAACGAGGCGCAGTCGGAGCACGACAGTTTTGCCGACTCCACCTCCAATTTTGCCAAGTCTTTCGCAGGCATCACAATCAAAAACCTCGATGCAATCTCGATGGTGGTTGCAAGGTCGGGCATTGGCATTTACAAAAATTATGGCGACACCATCATCGGCAGCCGTTGGCCTATGCCTCGCGTCTATGAAAACGCCTTAATCAACGATACGACCACAAAATGGGATTTTTCGAGTTACAAGCCCGATGTGGTTGTGGTTGGTCTTGGAACCAACGACCTCAGCGAAAACAATTATAATTACGAAAAATTTGCCGTGTCGTACATCGCCTTTATAAAGCAAATCCGTCAGCATTATCCCACGGCAAAGATTGTGCTTCTCAATTCGCCGATGTTGCACTATCAACAGGCGCAGCACCTCTCTGATGTCATCGTCAACTCCATAAACGCAATGCGCGTCATCAACGATGCACGTGTATTCACATTCAGTTTCCAAGAGCAGGACGACTCCCTCGGCTACGGTGCAGATTGGCATCCATCCGCCAAACGTGCCGCCGAGATGGCAAGGTATCTCACATATTATTTGAAGACAGAGGTATTGAGCAAACGGAAATAGAGGCGTGGCTTGTCCACGTTCCGCAAATTATTCACAAAAAATCTTGCCCAAATGTGGTTTTTTTGACCTACATTTGGGCAAGATTTTTATTTTGCGAATAAGTCGTCTGCTGTTATGATGCTATGTATCAGTGTGTTGTATTTGCTGCTTGTGAGTCCGACGGGTGTAACTATTGTATTGACCACCTGACAGGAAGTCTGAGTTTTTTCCTTGAAAATATCTGCACGGCGGTTGATAGTGTCGGCGTATGACTTGTCGATGGCAAATTTACGGTCGCGAAACTTCATTTCGCAAAGGTGAATCATCTTGTCGATGCGCTCAATCACCATATCAATCTGAGTGCCTTGTTCGTTGGAATTTTGCGGCGGGATGTACTTCCACGATGCCGTTTTGGTGGCAACGCCCGAAATGCCGAGAGCGTGTTTAATTTGTGGAAGGTGGCAGCGGCACAATAGTTCAAACGAAATACCCTGCCACGCGGTTACTGAGGACGTGCTGAAAGTGTGTTGCCAATACTCCTCGTCCTTGGTGCGGTTGCCGTCGATGTACCTGAAATAAAATAGGGTGTAGAAATCCACAATCTTGTAAATCATATTTTTCTTCTTGGAGCCGTATTGGTTGTAACATTCGATGAAGTCGCAGTTTTCCAAGTTGTTGAGGATTGTGGTGAGACT
>JAEEGH010018911.1_pt1 | contig 14511 bp, 11 predicted proteins | sample 9134181 | NCBI WGS metagenome assembly JAEEGH01 (sample SAMN16246544, study PRJNA631951) | gut metagenome | biome: gut microbiome; feature: rumen; material: DP-attached | host: Bos | place: Iran: Karaj | collected 2018-10 | reverse complement strand
GTTGCGGGCAGACACCGCGGAGCGGAAGCTGTTGATCTTCCGCATGCGCACATGGGCTACGTACTTCACGTAGGGACGGTTCAGCTCGTCCCAGGTATCCTCCCGGTCGATGAGGATGGACAGGATGTCGGAGCGATATTCCCAGTGGCCGTTGTCATAGTCCTGGATCACCACCTCCGCCGGCTCCCCCTCCTGCCGGAAATACTGGTCGTCAGGGTCCGGCGTGGGGGTGGGTTCGGGTGTGGCGGTGGGCTCCGGCGTGGGAGCCTCGGTAGGTTCCGGGGTGTCCGTGGGCTTGGGCGTATCCGTGGGCGCCGGCGTGTCCGTAGGCGCGGAGGTAGGCGCCGCTGTGGCCGCGAGGACCGCAGCAGGCTGCCGGTCCGCGTCGCCAGGCCGGGTCCAGGAGTAGCCCACATAGGCCAGCAGGCCCGCCATGACCAGCAGGATCAGGGCCATGGACCGATTCTTCTTCACCAGGCACAGGGCCACGATCACGAAGACGCCGCTGGCCGCGTAGAGGGCGATGGTCCCTCGTCCCAGGCTGTCGATCCATTGGAGCAGAGCGCTCCTTTCCGGCTCCTCCCCCTCCTCGGCGGGCGCCGCCGTAGGCGCGGCCGCAGGCGCGTCCGTGGCCGCCGCGATGGGTCGTTCCGTGGGGGCGGGGGTATCCGTTGGCGCGGCGGTGGGCGTCGCCGTGGGGGTGGGCGTGGGCTCCGGCGTGGCGGTGGGGACGGGCGTAGGCGCCTGATAGGCGATCAGGGTCCCCAGATCAAGGTGCTCGAAGAGATCATCCTTCGCTTCGTCCTGCCCCATCGTGGTATAGATGAGCTCGAACCGGGGGCTCTCCGGGATGATGGTGCCGAAGGAGGCCTCCGACAGGTATTGGGCGTACCCCTCCTGGGCCACGTCCAGGGCCGTGCGGCCGTCGTAGACCGCCAGAGGCGCGTTCCCGTCCAGGACGGTCTCGCCGTCCGAGGACAGCTGATACAGCTTCTGGATCGGCAGATCGGAATAGGTGGTCTGCCGGATGACCGCATCCCGCACCAGCTGGGCCGTGAACTGGGCCCGGGCCAGGGACTGCTCGTCGTCCGGGTCGCAGGTCACCACCACCCGGGGGCCATAGATATGGAGAAGGTCGGTCACCTCCTGCTTGAGCTGAGCGGACTTCCAATAATAGGATACCCGATTGACATCGGAGGTCAGATGGTCTTCCCGCTGCAGGAACAGGGGGATCACGTCGAGGCCCATGGCGTCCAGGGCGCGGAAGGCCTCCTGGACCTGGTTGCCGTCGTCCCGGCCCAGGTAGACCACGGCGGTCTTGACGCCGTGCTCCCCGGCGTAGAGGGGCAGGAGCCCGCCCAGCATGTCCAGCTCGTCGCTGACGCCGGACAGGATCAGCATCAGATCCACCTTCTCCCGCCGGGCCAGGTTGACGGGCGCGGCGCCCGGAGCCAGGACCTTCGCCTCGCAGAGGCTGATCATGGTGGCCCGGCCGCCTGCGGCCAGGATCTCCATCCGGGAAGCGCCCTCCGCCGGCAGATACATCCGGTAGCTCAGGGGGCAGTAGACGTTTTCCGACAGCAGCCGGTCATCCTCGCTGAAAAAGCGGATGGTGGCGCCGCAATCCCGGCTGTACCACTGCTTCTCGTCGAACCACTGGAGCAGCACCCCGTCAGCTTCCCCCTTCCAGGAAAGGGACAGCCGCTGGCCGGCGGTCAGGGTGAAGCGGGTGCGATAGTCGTCATCCCTCAGATGGTCGGCAGCGGCCTCCCGGCCCGCGGGCACGGTGAGCTCATAGCTCAACTCCCCGGCGGGAGCCGTGGACGCCGCGGCAGGCGCAGCTATGCCCAGGGTCAGGGCCAGCAGCAGGATGAAGATGATCGTTCGTTTTGCCATGTGGTTCGTTCCTTATCGTTTCCTGGCTTTGATGGTGCGGATCAGGAAGAAGCCCAGGACGATGCCCAGCAGCACCGCGACGACGTGGACCAGGGGCTGGCCGCCGTCCCCGCTCTGGGAGACCGGGACCGCCGTGGGGGCAGCCGTCTCGAGGGGGGCCGCCGTGGGCGTATCCGTGGGCACCGGGGTGGGCGTGGGTGTGGGTGTCGGCGTCGGCGTGGGGGTCGGCGTGGGCGTCGGCGTGGGGGTGGGCGTGGGCTCCGGCGTGGGGGAAGGGGTGGGCGTGGCGTTCAGGATGACCTCCGCCAGATCGTTGTGCTCGATGTGCTCGAACATGTCGCTGCCCGTATCCTCGCCCACGGTGGTGAAGGTCAGGCCGAAGCGGCGCATATCGAAGAATCCGTAGTCGTTCCGGGTGGGCCGATAGGAATACTGATGCTGGGACTTGTGCTCCCCGAAGGCGCGCTGGGCCACCTGGAAGGCGGTCATGCCGTCATAGGCTGTCAGGGGCTCGTAGGGCTCCAGCATGATCCGGCCGTCCTGGGCCAGATGATGATAGACCTTCTTCACGGTCCAGGTGCCGTATTCTGCCGCGGAATCCGGATCGTATTCCGGATCCTGGGCCAGGGTGGCCGCCTCCAGGACGGCGTTGGCCGATACCACGTGCTGCCAGTGGCCGTATTCCCCCTTCAGATCCTGGGTCACCACCACCAGGGGCTTGATCTTCCGGTACAGCCGGACCAGGGAAAGCGTGACCTCCTCCGCTTTGAAGGCGGCCTTCTTGCTCTCCGGCTGGGACCCATGGATGTCCGGGAACCCCAGGAAGTAGGGGAGGGTGTGCATCCCCGCCGACCAGACGCTGTTGATGGCCTCGTGGACCCGGCCCATGCTGGGGGTGGTCACGTAGGCGAAGGTGCCCGTATAACCCTGCTCCGCCACATAGATGGGATATACCGCACCCAGGAAGATCCATTCGTCGTCGGGATGGGTGGTGACGATCAGCAGATCCGTCCGGGTCACGGAGGCTTCGGGCTGAGGGAAGCTGTCGGGCAGCCGGCCGGGGCCCAGGATGGTGAGCTCGCAGACGCCGAAGGACTCCTCCCGAGCGGTGATGTCCACGCTGCAGCACCCTTCCTCCAGCGTCACGGCGCAGCAAAGGCTGTCGGAATCCACATCCAGGGTGAGGAGCAGGGTCCCCTGCCGGTCGAACTGCTGCAGGGTCATCCGGGCCGTCTGGGTTTGAAAGCGGAAGAACAGGATGTGCATGGTCCAGTCCCCCTTGGGCCGGATATGCAGAACGTCCTCGGGACCATAGGTGTTGTAGGTCACCAGCTTGCCGTCGTGGGTGTACAGGGCGTTGATTTCCGAGTTGTTTTTCGCGAAGGTATAGTTCCGGGTGATCTCTTCCGCCTCGGGCTCGGTCTCCTCCGCCTTTGCGGGCACGATGCAGAGCAGCATCAGGATGGACAGGCACAAAACCCAGAGAAGCAACCGTCTTTTGTTCATGGAGCGCACATTCTCCTACTATAATATGTAAGAAGTATATCTTTTTTCCTCTGTCGAATCAAGAGCGTATTGACATTTTCATGTGGTTGACGCAAAATAAATGATATGAGTGATACAATGGAAAAATATATGGAAACCAACGAAGAACCCGCTTCCCAGGCCCCCTCGGAGCCCGTGAAAGGACCTGACGCCGAGCCCCTGCCCGTGCCCGATCCGGAGCCGGCAGGCGAAGCCGATCCCACGCCTGATCCGGAGCCGGCGGCGGAGACCGCCTCCGCACCGGACGCGGCGCCCCCTGAGAAGGCAAACGCCGCCAGGAAGGACAAGCCCCGGCGGCCCGTCTTTTTGATCCTCCTGCTGGTGGTCCTGCTTTTGGTCGTGGCCTGCGCGGCGGCGGCCGGCAGCTACGTCTATCTGCGGCTGGACAACCTGGAGGAGGCTCGGCAGGTGGCGGACGATCTCAAGGCCGGCGGCAACTACGCCCGGGCCCTGGACCTTTACGCCCGGCTCCTGGAGGACGACGCCCTCAGCTTCACCCCCTTTACCAACGCCTTCGTCTCCGCCGGGGCCGACGGCGTGGTGTCCTGCGCGGACGCCCTTTTGGAGACCAGCGAAGGGGCCCATTATCTGGCGGAGAACGACGTGCTGCAGAAGGCCCAGTCCCATGCCACCCATCCCGCCGTGCCCGCCTCCTTCTCCCGAGACATGGAGCGCCGCGCCCTGCTCTGCCAAGCCATCCTGGCCCAGGAGGCAGGGGACCTTGAAAAAGCTTTGGAGCTGCTGAACCAGGCGGATCTGCGCCGGGAGCTGTCCTACCCCATCGAATCCGTCCTGGATCGGGAGGCCACGCTGGCTGCCGCCCTCCAGGCCCGGGAGGAGGGCCGGTACGAGGACGCCATCCGTATCCTGACCCGGTCCATCCTGGAGCCGGAGATGGTGGCGGAGCTCCAGCAGCAGATCGTAGAGGAGCAGGACGCCCGGATCATGGCCCAGGCGCAAGCCGCCATGGATGATCTGGACCCGGCCACCGCCATCCAGACCCTGCGGGGCCTCTCCAAGGCCGAGGATCAGATCGCTTGGGAGCAGGCGTTCACCGAGACCTGGGCGCGGAAGCTTTCCGAGCTCCATACGGCCTATGAAAACCGGCTCTGTGCCGGCGCCTGGTACAGCCTGGTCCTGGGGGACAAGCCCCTGCTGACCGGCGACAAGCGGTATGACGGCCTGGCCGCCGCCCTGACCACCGAGGGCAGGACGGTAGCGGGCACCTTCTCCCTGATCCAGCTGAAGGACGGCCAGGTGACCCTCCTGGGGGATACCCTGGGATCAGAAGCCGCGGCCAGGGAGATCACCGACGCCAAGGACGCCGCCCTGGGCCTGAACCACGGCCTGGTGCTCCATGGGGACGGCACCGTGACGAACCTGGGCGCCCGGCAGTACGGCCGGGGGGCCGTGGCCGATTGGACCGACATCGTGCAGGTGGCGGCCGGCGGTTTCCACAGCCTGGGCCTGAAGGCGGACGGCACCGTGGCGGCGGCAGGCCTGGATCTGGACGGCCAGTGCCAGGTGTCGGGCTGGACCGACGTGGTGGCCGTGGCCGCGGGGCTGCGCCATTCCGTGGCCCTGACCAAGGACGGGCACGTGGTGGCCACCGGCGACAACAGCTTCGGCCAGTGCGACGTGTCCCTGTGGGAGAACGTGATCGAGGTCCGCTGCGGCGGCAACTTCACCCTGGGCCTCACCGCCGACTGGCGGCTGCTGGCCACCGGCGACAACAGCTGCGGTCAGTGCGACGTGTCCGGCTGGCAGGAGGTCCTTTCCTTCGACGCGGGCCTCTGGCACACCGTGGCCCTGCTCAGTGACGGGCATGTGGTGACCACCGGCTCCGACACCCACGGCCAGCGGGCCGTGGACGGCACCGTCCTCTTCGCCTCCAAGCGCGCGCTGGGACCCGTATCCCCCGCCGAGGCCAAGGCTGAGACGGAGTTCGTCTATTTCGGCCATCCCAGCGACGGGCCCTGGCTGTACTATAGCGCCGAGGGCTGCCTTATCATCGCCTTCGACGCGGAAGCTGGCCGGATCAAGCCCACCCGGGCGGACCTGATCTGCACCGACGGGCATCCGCCCGTAGGCATCCTTTCCGGCGGCGGCGACAAGCCGGGGCTGGCCGTTCACGCCACCATACTGGCCAGGCAGAACCAGGCGGTCTTCGCCCTCACCGGCGACTACTTCACCTTCGGCTACAACGCCGACGGCCTGCAGATCCGCCGGGGCGTGGTGTTCAAGGAGGATCAGGACGAGCTGGGCTTCGGCTTCTTCCCCGACGGCTCCATGCGGATCATCGACCCCAAGACCACCACCGCCGAAGAGCTGCTCAGCCAGGGCGTCCGGGATTCCTGGGTGTTCGGCCCGGTGCTGATCGTGGACGGTCAGGCCCGGGACATCAGCTATCACCCCCTGTCCTACAACGACGTGACCATGCGGACCGTGGTGGGGTCCCTCTGCCCCTACCACCATATCGCCGTGGCCTACAGCTCCTCCACCCTGGCGCAGGTCATCGACAACCTGCTGGGCTATGGCTGCAACATCGCCTACAACCTGGACGGCGGCCGTTCCTGCATGATGGTCTTCATGGGCAACAAGATCGTGAACCGGTCCATGTACATCAACAACGGCTGGCGGGGCCTGCAGGATATGGTGGGTTTCCTCACCAGCGATCTGGTACCCCGTTCCTGATATCATCCTTCCCTCAGGCCGTCATAAAAGGCGGCAGATCATTTGCGGCAGGAAAGGCAAAAAACGGCATAGGTAGAAAGGACGCATAACTGCGTCCTTTCCCAATTAAATGCCGCAAATTAGCCGTTTTTCCGGCCCGTCGCATAGCTAACTATAGCTCGGGCACGGAGAAAACGGCTTCTGCCATCCTTCCTGACGGCCTAACCCCAAGCGGGGGCTTTTTCTTTTTTATCTTGACATCGTGATCTTTTGGGCATAGAGTAGGGCCACTGTATGAAGGATGAAGGAAACGGGAATGGAAACGCGAAACGACCTCATCGAAGGACCTATCGTCAAAAAGCTGGTGCTGTTCTTCTTGCCCATCGCGGCAGGCACTCTGTTCCAGCAGCTCTATAACGCAGTGGACGCCTTCGTGGTGGGCAAGTTCGTGGGCACGGAGGCCCTGGCCGCCGTGGGTGGCAGCCCCGCCATATTGAGCAATCTGATCATCGGCTTCTTCGTGGCCCTGACCAGCGGCGCCGCGGTGGTCATCGCCCAGCTCTACGGGGCCCAGGAGTACGAGCGGGTGTCCGCAGCCATGGGGGTCAGCTACCGGCTGTGCGTGGTGCTGGGCCTGGTCATGGGGGCCCTGGTGTGCCTGTTCTCCCCCCAGCTCCTCACCCTGCTCAAGACCCCGGCGGACACCTTCGACAAGGCCCTGCTCTATCAGCGTATCTACTTTATGGGCGCGGTGTTCCTGCTCCTCTTCAACATGGGCTCCGGGATCCTGCGCTCCATCGGCGATGCCCGCTTTCCCTTCCTGTGCCTGTTCGTGAGCTGCGGCCTCAACATCGTTTTGGACGTGGTCTTCGTTATCGTCTTTGCCTGGGGCGTCATGGGCGTGGCCGTGGCTACGGTGCTGAGCCAGGCGGTGGCGGCCCTGCTGGTCACCGGCAAGCTCCTGACCCTGAAGGGGCCCTTCCGGCTGCGGCTCAGGAGCAAGGGGGACCGGCGGCTCCTCATGCGGATGCTGCGGATCGGCATCCCCTCCGGGGTCCAGAGCTCCATGTACGGGCTCTCGAACCTGCTGCTGCAGGTGGGCGTCAACACCCTGGGCACGGTGGTGGTGGCCTCCTGGGCCATGAGCGGCAAGGTGGACGGGGCCTTCTGGGCCATCACCAGCGCCTTCGGCACCGCCCTCACCACCTTCGTGGGCCAGAACTACGGGGCGGGCAAGCTGGACCGGATCCGGGCCTGCGCCAAAAAGAGCCTGCTGCTCATGACGGCCATGACCCTCTCTGTCAGCGGGATACTGCTCCTCATCGCCCGGCCGCTGCTGCACCTGCTGACCAACGACGGCGCCGTCATTGACACCACCTGGTACATCATCCTGCTGTTCGTGCCCTTCTACCTCATCTGGGTGCCCATCGAGGTGTTCTCCGGCGTCCTTCGGGGCGTGGGCGACGTGCTGACCCCGTCCCTGATCCTGGCCGGGGGCATCTGCGGCTTCCGCATCCTGTGGCTGCTCACCGCCTTCAACCTGTCCCACACCCTGCTGACCCTCTGCATCTGCTATCCCCTCTCCTGGGTGGTGACGGATATCGCCATCTACCTCTACTTCCGCCGCAGCCCCGTCATGACCCGGGCCGTCCGCGTCATCGACAGCGACTACGACCACAAAACGCGATAAACCGAGGAGGAGCCCATGAACCGCAAACCAAAACGCATCCTGCTGATCGTCGTCCTGCTCGTGGCCCTGCTGGGCCTGGCGGGGGGCGTGTACTTCGGCACCTACAGCCGGGCCACCCCCGAGGCTGCGGCCCTGCTCCAGGGGAGCGACACCGTTGAGGTCAAAGCCATGGTCAAGGGCTGGCTCCTGGACGGGCCGGGGACCGAGGCCGCCCTCGTCTTCTATCCCGGCGGGAAGGTGGAATCGACGGCCTATCTGCCCCTGCTCACGGCCCTTGCCGAGGACGGGGTGGACTGCTTCCTGGTGCGGATGCCGCTGAACATGGCCTTTATGGACCTGAACGCCGCCGGGGCCGTCCAGGCGGACTATGCCTACGACCGCTGGTACGTGGGCGGGCACTCCCTGGGCGGGGCCATGGCCGCCGTCTACGCCGCCGAGCACGGGGAGGGGCTTTCGGGCCTCATCCTCCTGGCCGCCTACGCCACCAAGCCCCTGGACCAGCATCTGGCCGTTTTGGAGCTCCACGGCAGCGAGGACGGGGTGCTGAACCGGGACAAGCTGGAGCAGGGCCGGCAGTACCTGCCCTCCTCCGCCCTTGCGGAGGAGCTGCCTGGGGGCAACCACGCCCAGTTCGGGGACTACGGCCCCCAGAAGGGCGACGGCGCCGCCACCGTCTCCCGGGAGGAGCAGACCCGCTGGGCGGTGGACCGGATCGAAGGGATGATATTGGGCAAGTAAGCCTTCCATACAAAACAGGGATCGTCGCAACGACGATCCCTGTTTCTTCTCGTTTGGTGTTACTTCTGCGGCTTGTACTCGCCGAAGGTGACCTCCACGGTGGATTCCTTCCCGTCCCGCTGGATGGTCAACGTGGCCTTGTCGCCGGGCTTGTATTCGCCGATGGCGCTGGAAAGCTCCTCGCCGGAGGCGATCTGCTTCTCCCCGATCTTCAGGATCAGGTCCCCGGCCTGGATGCCCGCCGCCTCGGCGGCGCTGCCGGACACCACCTTCTCCACCATGACGCAGCGAGTGCCGTCGGAGTAGTACCACATGCGGTCCCGGCTCCGCAGCGTCACGTCCTGGGTGGACACGCCCAGATACGGACGGCCGGTCACGTACCCGTAGTTGAGCAGGTCGCTGATCTCGTCCAGCACGCTGTTCACGGGGATGGCGAACCCAAGACCCTCGGCCCGGCTGTCGCTGACCTTGGCGTTGACGATGCCGATGAGCTTGCCCGTGGCGTCGAAGAGGCCGCCGCCGGAGTTGCCCGGGGAGATGGCCGCGTCGGTCTGGATCAGGGTCATGGCCTGGCCCTCCACCTCGATGGTCCGGTTGGTGGCGGAGATGATCCCCGCCGTGGCCGTGCCCCGAAGCTCGCCCAGGGGGTTGCCGATGGCGATGACCTCGCTGCCCACGGTCAGGGTCTCGGAGTCGCCCACCACCGCGGGCACCAGGCCCGTGGCGTCGATCTTGATGATGGCGATGTCGTTCTTGCTGTCGGTGCCCACGATGGTGGCGTCGTAGGAGGTGTCGTCGTTCAACGTCACCTTCACGGATTTGGCGCCGTCCACCACATGGGCGCATGTGGCGATGTAGCCGTCCTCGGTGAGGATCACGCCGCTGCCGCTGCCGGGGACCTCGTAGCTCTGGCCGTAGCCGTACCAGAAGCTGTTGGTGGTGGCGGTGGTGATGGTGTCGATGCCCACCACGGAGGGAGCGCTCATCTCCACGATCTGAGCCTTGGTGAACTGGCTGTTCTCCGCAAAGGCGCTGACGGCGCCGGCCTTGGCCTCGCTCTCGCCGCTGTTTTGCGCCGGCGCTGCGGTCGCGTTCTCCCGCACCAGCTCCCGCTGGACGGGGGCGGTCTCCGCCTTCTCGGCGTACATCACATAGTTGTTATGGGTATAGTGGCTGATCATGAGGCCGGCGAAGAGGCCGACGACGGTGGTCAGCAATATGCAGGTCAGAAACAGGCCCACGCCCACGGACAGGCGCTGCCGCTTTCTGTTCTCCACAGGATATTCCATGACGTTCATCTCCTTTTTTCGATGGTATCATGTTACTCCTCGAATATGAAATCACAAGGGCGCAATTGCAAGGAAAATGTGATATGTTCGATGAATTATATACAATTTAGCAGCGCAAAAAAAGAAACGGCGGTTCAGGCCATTTCGATCCGTCAGGCTTCCTCCCGTTTCGGCTGCCGAAATTCACAAAACGAAATACAGGATGCAGAGCACAGCGAGCAGCGCTCCGCCGCCCGCCATGCCCAGGATGGAAAAGACCTTGTCCCGACGATCATTGTCTGCGCCTGCGCGCTGCTCCCGGCGCAGGCCGAGCACGCCGAACATCAGCGCCATTAAGGAAGCGCCCACGCCGCCCAGAAGCCAGAACTGCCGGATGTTGGCCATGACGAACGCGGCGTAGGGATCCTCCTGCATATACAAGGGCAAGGAGGCAAGAAAGGTCCTCACATACAGGAACGCCAGGCAGCACCCCACGCCGACGAGGGTGAATACCAGCGCCAACCGGGCGAAGGCGTTTTTTCGTTTTTGGTCGGGTCGTTCCATAGTCGGCTCCTGTCAAAAGCGGATAGCGAAAACGCTTCCTTCATATATGGCAATCCAGTCACCTGAAACCGTTATTCTATCTCCAGAAACAGCGCGCCGTCCCGCTCCATAAGCTCACCCAGGGGGGCGATGAAGTCGATGGCGTAGAACCCCCGGGAGTCCGTGTCCTGAAGCGCCGCCCGGTAGAGCACCAGCCGCCCGCCCTCGTCGGCGAGGGCCAGGGCGTCGCCCTTCAGCAGAAAGGCCCCAGCCCGATCCTCCAAGGTCGCAAGGTCCAGCCAGCCCACCCGGGCCCCGGGGCCGGCCTCGGTCTCCACGGTGTAGGTGTAGACCAGCTCCCAGCCCTCGTCCGCGTCCAAATCAGCATACAGGGCGTTCACCACCCCACAGCCCTCGGTCCGTTCCCCCAGCCGGAGGTACCGGCCGTTGGGCAGCAGCAGGAAGCTGTACCCCAGCTCCACGTGCCGGAACAGGGTGTATCCCGCCACGGCCTCGTTCGTCGGCGTCACGTCCACCCAGTACGCCCGGTCCAGCTCCCCTTTGTGCTCCTCCGGCACCGCGTTCATCCCCTCCATCCTGGAGAGGTCCGGGTCGAAGGCGAGGGCGTGGTAGTTGGGCAGGGGCGTAGCTGTGGGCTCCGCCGTGGGGATCAGGGAGGGCGTGGGCGTGGCGTTCAGCTCCCGCCGCCGGTTGGCGGACACCGTGGCCGCCGTCACCGCCAGAAGCAGCAGCAGAAACCCGACCGCCGCGGCCAGGATCAGCACCCATGTGCGCTTATAGAAGGGTCTTTCCATGGTCCATCCTTTCAAAGGTCATGCCGAGGTGCCATCAGCTCCTCCATGCGTAAAAGCAGGTCCCGGACGTGGCTGCCGTCCAGGAGCCGGTGATTGAGCTGGGCCGTGAAGTTCACCAGCTGCCGCCCCTTCTCCTCGTGGACCCGGTCCCACAGCACCCGCGGGAAGCTGTCGTCCGGGTTGGTAGGCTGCTCCTGGAGCACGGACGTGGTGACGAACCAGGGCACGGACGAAATGAAGATGAGATCATCCCGCACGTCGTCCTGCACCACCATCTGCTCCCGCTGGCTCGCTTCCTTTTCGAGGGCCCGGCGGCAGAAGTCCACCATGGTCTCCCCCGGCAGGTACTCTACGTCCGAGATGCCGAAGGACCCGTCCCGGCCCGCCGTGGTGTAGGAGGGGGACACGGTCTCGCAGACGGCGATGCCGTCCTTGCGGATACGGAGCCGGAAGGGCTCCAGCTCGTTCATGGCCCTCGATACAATATACACCATGGCGCGATAGAAGGACAACCCTTCCTTTTTCGTGAATCGGCGAAGCTCCGTCACGTCCAGGGGCGTGGTCACGGAGAAATAGGGCAGATACCCCCGGGAGAAGAGCCGATAGGCGTCCTTCCGGGGCCAGGTCTCCACGTCGATATATCGATCCATCAGAATACCCTCCGGGCCCACTGAAAGGCGTTGGTCCAATAGCTGTTGATCTCAGTGACGATGACCGCCTGCTTGCTGGTGGAGGGGTAGATCATCCGGTTGGCGCCCATGTAGATGCAGACGCAGTTGATGTTCTCGTTGTCCCCGGTGCGGAAAAACACCAGATCCCCGGGCTGCAGGTCGCTCATGCGGGTGATCTTGGTCCAGTCCTCCTCCTCGGCGTACCCGGCAGAGGTCCGGCGCTTCACCTTCAGGCCCATCTCCCGCAGACACCAGCACACGAACCCGCTGGGGTCGAAGCCCTTGTCCGGGGACTGGCCGCCCCGGGTGTAGGGGTAGTTCAAATACTGCTGGGCGATCATGACCAGCTGCTCCCCCTCGCTCACGTCGGGGGTGGGGGTGGGCTTCACGGTGGGTACGGGCGTCTCCTCCGGCGCGTCCGTAGGCGCCTTGGTGGGCGCGGGCGTGGCTGTAGGCGCTGGCGTGTCCGTGGGCGCCGGGGTAGGCGCCTTGGTGGGCAGCAGGGTCACCACCGGCGTAGAGGACGCCGGCGCCGCCGTGATGGGACTGCTGCTCTGGATGGTGGCCACGATGCGGATGGGCTCGTCCTTCTCCACGTCATTGATGACGTGGGTGGGCTCGCCGCCGCAGCCGGTCAGCAGCAAGGCGCAAAAAAGCAGGATACAAAGGGCTCGTTTCATAGAAACACCTCCATATCCTGCACTGTATCAGAAAGACTTGTCAAGGATGCAACAAATGGGTTAACAAGCTGTTAATTCTCAGGCTGTTGAATAACGCGGCTTCTGCCATCCTTCCCAACAGCCTGATGCAGCTGGTCAAGAGGTTACTTCCGCCCCGTGGGGATCTTGTCCAGGGCCTTGGCGAGGACGAAGGACAGGACGATGCAGATGATCAGATCCACCAGCAGGTACGCCCCGTTGTAGGCGGCGGAGTAGACCCAGGCGTTGCTCCAGCCCTCGGGCACCCACTCGGCAAAGAAGATGGCGCCGGACAGGATGTGGCAGATCCAGCGGCCCGCTACGCCGATCACAGAACCGAGCTGCAGGTTCTTCACGCTGCCGGCGAGGCCCAGCATCATGAACGCCAGGGGGTAATCGAGAAGGACCTGGACCCAGTGGTAGATCTCCGGCTTCTGAATGAGCTGCAACAGGCCGTAGGCCGCCCCGGCGATGAGGCCGTTGCGCACGCCGAACTTGTTGCTGTACCAGAGGAGGGGCAGCATGGAGGCCAACGTCACGCTGCCGCCCAGAGGCATGGAGTAGAGCTTGATGTAGCTCAGCACGAAGCTCATGGCCATGCACAGCGCCCCGTAGGTCAGGGCCCGCACGTCCGTCTTGCCCTGCTTCTGGGGACGCTTAGCCAGATAGATCAGCAGCCCCACCATGACCACCAGGGCTCCCGCCGCGAAGCACCACTGGCGGGTGGTCATCTTGGCCAATTTCTCGAAGAGCACGAATTCATTCAGATACATATCCTTTCCTCCTCCATAAAAAATCCGCACCGTCGGATAACGATGCGGAAAAACTGCTATAGCGCCGCTTCCTCCGATGGCATTACCCAACAGGTTCTAAGGGTTCGTCTCAGGTCGTCCCCTACGGAACGGCCGCCCCTGCGATCAAGAGGAAGTATAGGCTGTTTTCAGTCGTTTGTCAAGCTTTCTCCCCCTGTTTGTCGAGGAAGAGCGCCAAGGCGAAGCCCAGCACCAAAGTGACGCAGCCTGCGATCAGGTGCCCCACGCCCATGCCGGCGAAGTTCAGGCCGGACTTGATGAAGATGGGATAGGGGGAGGCGAGCATCAGGCCCATGATGGCATAGTAGGTGGGGACGGGGCAATGGCCCAGCAGCCACTTGATCCACCGGCTCACCAGCAGCAGCCCCAGCACCGCGCCGACGGCGAAGAAGCCCAGGGCGAACACGTGGCCCCAGGGGATGGCGGCCCCGGACAGGCCCCCCTTCACGACCTCCTTCAGGCCCGTGATGTGGCCGATGATGTCGTTATAGTAGCCCAGTACCAGCATGACCATGGAGCCGGAGATGCCCGGCACGATCATGGTGCCCGCGCCGATGAAGCCCAAAATGACGGCCATAAGGGCGCCGCCCAGGCTCATGGTCAGCTTCCCTTCGCTGCCCGCGTTGCCCGAGAGGTGGGGCAGGGCGATCATGATCCCCACCATCAGCACGAACATGATCGCGCCTACGATGGAAAACTTCTGCCCCTTCACCTTCTTGTAGAGCATGGGGAGGCTGCCCAAGATCATGCCGATGAAGCACAGGGCGGTCTCGAAGAGATAGTGCTCCATGAGCCACTTGATGACGAAGGCTAGGCCCAGGATGCCCACCACGATGCCGACGACATAGGGGATCAGGAACACGATGGCCGCGCGCCGGACCTTCCTATCCCGGCTGGTGATGGAGATGGCCTGTTCGTAGATGCCCATGGTCATGATCATGGACCCGCCGCTGACCCCGGGGATCAGCACGGCCAGGCCCACGAGAATTCCTTTCAATATAGCGATAACGTACTTCATGGCTCTCTAACGGTTTACATCTCCAAATTGGCAGCCGTCCGGGGGAAGGGGCCCACGTCCCGGATGTTGGTCATGCCGGTGACGTACATGACCATGCGGGCGAGGCCCAGGACGAAGCCCGCGTGCTCCACGCAGCCGGAGCGC
>JAEEGH010018910.1_pt1 | contig 14512 bp, 6 predicted proteins | sample 9134181 | NCBI WGS metagenome assembly JAEEGH01 (sample SAMN16246544, study PRJNA631951) | gut metagenome | biome: gut microbiome; feature: rumen; material: DP-attached | host: Bos | place: Iran: Karaj | collected 2018-10 | reverse complement strand
CCTCATCCCAAAGGTGATCGGCAAGGTCGGGATGATTGTAGTTCACCCCTGAGTCAAGTACAGCCACCACCACACCTTTTCCAGTATAGCCCAAAGGCCACACACGGTGGGCATTCACTTGGGCGACACTGGGTGCAACGCCACGCGTGTTGCTCGCAGGAACAGGGATAGACTCTTCGTCAACCGGCATCTGTTTCTTTTCATCCAATCCGATAATCTCAATGTCACTCCGCATAGCTAGGTCGTTGATGGCCTGTTTGGTGGCAGAAAAATACATGGCATTGGCCATCCAGATGATTTTGGGTGCCGTGGTCATGCCCTGTTGCTCCATCTCTTCGAGCGTCAGCCTCAAATCGTGCTGCGAGTCTTCGGCAAACTGCTTCAGCTCGTTAACAACGAACTCGCGCCGCTCGGCACAGGTAGCAAAACCGTTGGCAAGACTCTGCAACTGTGCTCTGTCGTAGTGCGACTTCATGATGACGAAGACCTTTATCTTCTCATCATCATTTATTTGACCCATCTCATGCAACAAAACAGGGTCGATGGTCTGGGCATATCCGCAAAAGCAGGACAATGCCAAAAAAACTAATAAAAACGACCTTTTCAAAACACTTTATTTTATTAGGTTTAACTTCAAATACTAATATCCTCCAAAAAGTCCGCAAAGGTACGAAAAAGAGCCATACAAAACACGCGTTTTGCATGGTTCTTTCATCAACCGTCCTACGCCATTGACTGGCAAATAAATAGAATTATCCAGTTCTCTTCCTCATCTCTTCATCACCTGATGGCTCTTAATGCCATCGGAGGTAATGACGCGAATCAGATAAATGCCGGAGGCATGACTGGTCAGGTCGAGCTTCAAGAGACTGCTATCTGTCTCCATCGTGCAGACCGGCTGACCCAAGGCGTTGAACACCTCAACCCTCTTGATGTTGCTGCCTTCGATGTTGAATATGCCCTCCGAAGGATTGGGGTAGATTCTCACGTTGACTGATGCGTTCTCTTCCACATCTATTGGCCCGAAATGCAGGACAACAGGATTGTCCAACTCACCCACGATGCCGTCAACGGCATAGGTCAAAAGGTCGGTGGAAATGCCCGATGCGACACCATCCGTAAGGCGGAAACTCAAATTCTCTTCCTCGTCGCCGAAAACAGTCAAGAAAGCAATGTAGCGGTCGACAGGCTCCACATACATCAACTTGACGCTGCCACGGCACTCGTCGCCGACGAAAGCCGCCAGCTCATAGTCTTCCGAACGCAGCTCCTTTCCTTCTATCTCAACCACGGCGGTCAGGGTCATGTTGTCGGCATAGTCGGCTACAGGCTGGAAGTAATTGTTTTCAGGCGTAATGTTGGGATTGGCGACATCGCCTCTGCCTGTCTGGAACACCAGGGTCTTGGGTGTGTTGTTTTTCGTGCCGTACATGTAGCCCTGTCCAGGTTCCAGGGTGTTCAATGTGCCGCTCCACGTGCCGTTGCTATAGGTCGCATAACTGTGTATTCCCTTGATGACATCGTTGTTTTTGGGAGTGAAGCCTGACATGGCCACGTCAACACTCACACTCTGGCTGCTTGGGAAGCCTATCCAATTCCAGCCTCTGTTGATGGTGATGGGGTGCTCTGAAGGTGTCGTGACAAAGCCTACAACCGTGGCATTACAGGCCGTCTTGGTGCCAATCTTGTACATCTCCTCATTGTTGATGGAAGTCAATTCGCCTCTCCAAACCACTCTGCCGTTGCGCAGGCCCGACTTGACATAGCCGTCGTTTTGCGACTGGATGAGTGCATTGGGGACGCCTATGCTGGTCTCCAACTGGCCGAGTCCGTCGATGTCGGACAATTCAATGTACGACGACCACCAGTTCCAACCCACTGAAAGCGGAACGGTTTGCTCAACAGTGGAAACAATGCAATCCACTGTGGCGACCCAACCGGACTTGTTTACAGAATAATCAGATGTAAACATGAAGGTGAGTGCACCATCCTCATTGGTAGCAACCACAGTACCTGGACTTGTTGTACCTGAGTATTTGCCAATTTGTGTAGCTGAAGTGGATGTACCATCGTAAATATAGAGAAAATCGTAATTCGCTTCCGTGTTGAATTCGGAGAAAGTGACACTTATTTTCGCTCCTGCGGTAGATGGCATGAATGTCATGGTTTGGGAAAGGTTGTTACTATAATTTGAGTTCGGGCCACCATAGTCATAGAAGAGGGCATCACAGGTAGAGAATGTGCCATTTAGCATGTTATAGGATGCAGCGACATGGATGTAATTCTCTTTGGTAAGGGTCTCACTGTTGCCCTGGGCATCGGTGATGGTGAGCGTGACATTATAGGTGCCTGTCGAATTGTACGTGATACCCGTCGGGTTTTGACTCGTGGAGGTAGCAGGCGTAGCACCCTCAAAATTCCAGTTCCATGAAGAAATTACACCAAACGAGTGGTCAGTAAAGCTGATGCTTTGTCCAAGGGCAACCTCTGTAGCAGAAGCCGTGAAACTCGGCACCATGCAGTTGCCTGGCTCAAGATAGATGGTGTCTAAATCAACTCTTTGACCATCGGAAACTGACACATCAACAAAAGCGGGGCAATAACCCTCTTTGTTGATTTCAAGTGTGTAGCTCCCACCTTTGATGGGACGATGGAAGTCGCCGACATTATGTGTGGTAACTTTTGACAAATTGTTGTCGTGGTTTTGCACGTTGACAGTCGCTCCAACGATGGGTTGGTTTGTAACGGCATCATAGACTACACCGTGAATACCGTTCAGACATTGCTCCATAAACCCAAGCATGGCATTATGGTTGTAGTTCCAATAGGTCGGCATGGTTGAAGCATTGGGTTTCTTTGTCGAGGAGCACTCAATGGTAACCTCACGGCATTCACCGTATGCGTTCTCGTAGTCCTGACGGCTACCCGTAATAATATACCATTCTGCACCATTAGTGATGCCACTGGAATAAGGGCTCGTCATATAGCTTGAAGAAACCTCCCTGACACGACTGACATAGTCTAAACTGACAAGTTCGTACCAATCCTTATCGGCATGGTCATCATAAACGGCATCCCAAGGATAGTTCACCACTTCGGCACCACCATGGTAATTGGCACTCATGGTGAAAAGGTATTCGTTTGCCAACTGCATGGTCCATTGGGTTTCAAGGGCGTATGCATTACCGTCCGGGTGGTTCCCCTTAAAATAATCTTTGTAGTTGCGGTTAAGGTCAACACCATTGATGTTATAACGACGGGCTTGGTTCATGCTGTTGTTACCCCCATAATAAGTGCCATCCGGATTGGTCAATGGGAAAATGAAGATGTCCAAGTTGTTCAGCAGGTTGACAATACGAGGATCCGTGCTGGTGCAGAACTCGTCGATCAGACGTAGCATAAGCATCATGCCTGTCACCTCATCGCCGTGCATCGTGGATGTGTAGAGAAATCTCGGTTTGCCATCAGGCTGACCGTTGTTCAAGCGAACACCAAGGATTTTGCGCCCGCTATTCAAAGTTCCCAGATCAAGCAAAGTGCAGGACCTGTCGCTCAAGGCTTGTGATGGAAAGGCTTCCATCATACTCTGATAAGCGCCGTATGTGGGATAGCTATCCCATCCGTATGCCGCACGGTTGCTTCCGTCCCACATGGCGGTCTCTTCAAGCATACAAGGCGGAGTTTGCAACTTCGGCTGATAGCCTGCTTGGAGAAGTTTGTCGTACTGCTGCTGATTAGCATAGCAAACGACAGTTTTACCATCGAACCCATCAACAGAACAAATCTCGTTGATAGTTTGAACTTCGGTAGGTTTGTCAACAGTGAGCGTGAAATAATACTCATTGCGTTCACGCATTAGCGCATCCAAATCCTTTTGCGCCATTAGGCTGCCACCCATGAGGGTGACAGCCATTAATAGACAAAAATAACGTAAGTATTTCATATCACAAAAGCCGTGTTATTTCCCGTTAGCAGGATAGGTGAAAATCCTGTCTCCCGTTGTGGTTGAAATGTAAAGGTAGCCCTGTCCAGGCTCAAGGACCTTGAGTGATCCTCTCCATCTGGTGCCGTCGAACTTGGCGGAACCTCTACCATTCGACTTGATCACATCGCCCTCGACCGGGAATCTCCCAAAGGCTCTTCTCACAGTCATGCTTTCGCTGAAGGGGAATCCAATACAGTTGTATCCACGGCTGATAGTGATAGGATGCTCAGCAGGGTTGATGGGCATGCCTTCCAATGTAATTTCACAATCTGTCATAACCCCGATTCTGTACATCTGAGCCACATCCAAGGTGCTCAATTGCCCTTTCCATCTTGTTCCGGTGTAGGTAAGGCTGCCATCGCTTTGTGACTTGATGGCAATTTTGGTGCCTGGCAAAGCTTCCACAAGAGCTGCCTTCAGGTCGTCGAGAGTAATATCGACATAGGTGCTCCACCAGTTCCAGCCTGCTACCAAGTTGCAGGTCTGCACAAGGGTAGAAGTGCCCGCTTCGATGCCAAGCAGAATCTGGTTCTTCTCTGAGACCAATGTGCCACTATAGCTGGAAGGATTGTACGGGTCGTAGTTGGTGTTGTCATGGTAAACATAAATGGCTTGGTTAGCGGCCTCGAACACGCGGCAAGTCATGTGTGGTGAACCAGTATATGCCCCTGTATTGTCATCGGTCACAAGGACGAGGTTGGATATGCCGTCGTACTCAAATGGGGTATCGAAGGTGATGAACGTCCAAGCATCGGCAGTCATGGTGACGCTGCCGCTGAACACTTTGTCAGATTCAGCGACTGCCACCCAATCGGAATTGTTCGAGAACGCGCTCTTGGTGGTGGCTTTCAGATAGAAGTCGTAGGTACGGGTCTTTGTCGCTCCACCGTTGTAGAAGGCAAGGCTGTTGATGGTGCCAGCGGTGCCAATCTCATCGGCTGTGTAAATCTGTTGTGAAAGGGCATACTTGTACCAGTTGTAGCTGGGCAGATATTGGCTCGTAGCCGTGCCGCCGTCACCAATAAGGATACCTGGGGTGAAATAGGCCACCAAGTCCATGTCGCTCATCACGTTGAAGGTGTATTCCGTTGCAGTAGAGACCAATTCGCCGTCTTGCATCCATCCTTCCAAGTAATAACCAGGATTGGCAACGGCTGTCACCGTGCATGACTCGCCAGCGCTAAACTCGCCGCCTCCACTGACTGTGCCATAGGCGAGATTGCTTGAACTGGTAGTGATGATGAAGGTCTGGTTAAGTATGGAGCAGTTGCAATCAAATTCATAAAGGACACCTGCGCTTGGGGCTGTGCCTTGGGCAAGCGTGTAAATAGACAGGATACCGTCATAACTCACCGTGAAGGAACATTCGCCGTCGTAACTGCCTTTGATCCAAGTCAGGGTGACATGCACACCATGGCCGATTTCCAAGGGGAAAGTCTCCGAGTTGCCTGTGCCAATGGTGAGTTCTTGGTATGGAGTGCCGTCATCGAAGCTGACCCTGAGCTTGGCGTTGTTCCAGCCATCACCGTATGAGTCGTGGAGGTCGAAGACGATATTGCAAGCGTTCTTCAAGATCTCGTTGCCCGTTGCGCTGAGGCCGCCATCGGCAGTCATCGTGAAAGTGATGGGAAGTTGGGCGGTCTCAGGGCAGTAGGCCGCGATGGTGATGCTGAAGTCGTAAGTGACTGTCTGGTCCACCTCAAGAGTGCCTGCCACCACCGACGGAGTGTTCACAGTGATGTATTCGCTGGTTGTGGTCAAGGCGATCATGGCATTGGTGGCTTGGTAGTGGCCCACGTTCTTGAAGGTTGCACTCACGGTGAGGGTCTCGCCTGGCACGAAACTGCCTTCCCATGACATGTTCTGGTATTCCAACACAGCTTCACCAGCCGTGATGTGGAAATCGCCTTCCCAAGTATTGTCGCCATTGACAGCACTGTAGTGCAGCGTCTCGATGGTGCCATCGGCTACACCCGAGCTGATGCGGAAGCTGAAGCCGTTCAACGTAACGGTGGCATCGGATGCTAAAGCACCGAAGTCCATGGTGCCATTAATGATGGTAACATCTGGACTGCCAGGAGTCAGGGTGATGGTAGTGTTGCCAACGGTGGCATCAGCACCCACGTTCTTGAAGGTGATACTCAAATCGGTATCGTCACCAACATGGGCTGCCGTCGGGGTATAGCCGTCAACGGTGATATAGGGGCCTTCAAGGGCAGCAGCAGGAATGGTTTGAATGTATGGAATACGGTTGGGCGCAGTCACGCAAAGGGTGACATCGCCACCTGAAGTGACAGGCGTAATCGGAACTTGCACCGTACCCGTCGGGCCCACAAGGGCTGTGCCATGAAGCACACCGTTCTTGCTGATGGCCACGTAGGAACCTGGAACGGCACTCACCTCGAAAGTGGACATGCCGATGGGCATGATGGGCATGTGGCTCACTTGGTTGGCAGTGGGTTGTACACGGTAAGGCATGATGGAACCATCACCCAACACGTGGTAGGCCTGCCAATAATAAAGTGTGCTGATGTGAAGCGTATAGCCTAAGGCTTGGGCGGCATTGCCCGCCAAATTACCAATATAAAGGATGGCATTGACGGTATTGTAGGCATCATCATCCCAAATAGCGTCATAGCAGCCAGTTCCTGTTTCTGCCATGGTAGGCATGGTGCCATCAGCACGGTTGGTGGGACCAACGCCAAAGTAATAGTCGTTCAACCAGTAAGTGGACGGGCAAGAACCGATATAGGCGTATGCACCCTTGTTCTCGGCACGCACCATAGCCTCACCGAAGCAAGTGCCACTAATGCCCCAGTCGGCAGCTTGGCAGCAATTGCCCATCGCAAGGAAATACTTGTGCTCGTTGGTCAGGTTGTTGACATCGCTGACGGTGAAGCTTGGCCCAGCCCAACTGGTGTTGCTGCCATGGGCAGTGTAATTGGCAAAACCGACACCCGTATTCAGATGCGTATAACAGCCTGTATAGGTGCCGTGACTGTATTCATAAACATTGCTGAAGCCGTGTTCAGCATTGTAGTAATAATTGGTGGCGTACCAAATGGTTGGACGGCCTACAGTGACACCCCAACCGCTATCCTCGCCAGCGATGAGCAACACTTTGTTCAAATAGCTTGGATCGGGCATGGTGTATTGCTCGTATTCCAAGGCCTTGTTGAGCATGGCCGTCATCTGTGCAACAGTCTCAGCGGGGAAACGGCTGTGGAACATGTCGACAAACTGGTCGCCGTCAACACTTGAGTAGTAGAGGTCGGTAACACAAGAGGTCGCGCTGCCAGTTGCGGAGGCAGGCACTTGGTCTTTGTCGCCCATAATCATCAAGAAAGTGGGCGCATCTTGGGCATACTTGTTTTGGATGAAAGTCTTGATGGCGGCTGCGGTAGTGCCGATATTGTCAGTATAGTTCACGTCCACATAGATGCCCTTCATGGTCTTCCAAGCCAACCAATCCTGAATGCAGCTTTCAAACATACGGTTGGCGATAACCAACATCTTCACAGGAGCTGTCCACAGGTCGGGGTGTTCGTCATAGACATCCAAAATCGCCCTTCCGTTGAACAACTGCTTGTACAAGGAATTGAAATAAGGGCTGTAGGTCTTGACCAACATGTCCTCGGTGGCACGGGCATCGGCACCATCGAAACTGACTTCCACTTCGATGTTGTTGAACACACGAATTTTGTTGTTGACGGGGTCGTAGCTGACAGGCTCGATGCTCAACTGACCCACTTGGACACCACGCATTGTGCCATCCACGCCCACGCGAACCATAGGCTCCGAACGGAGGCCACGGGTTTGATACGCGGATTCGTTATAGGCGAAAGGAACGTCTTCGGGTCTCTGGTCTTTCCTGAGATCGGGTTGGCGAGGCATCAGCGTATGGATACCATATTCCTCAAGATCGTAATCCGTGGTGCTGTAGTTCGTCACGCGGACACTCGGTGTAGCACCGAAAGGAACGGCGATAAGTTCATTCACGACGGGAATCTGAGGGTCACCCTCGTTGCCGCCGATGACGGTGTTGGCCATCGAAAGCCATGAGAACTGACCTCTTTGGGTGTCCACGTTCTTTGCCTCGACGGTTGAGAAAGAAAACGAAGCCTTGAGGCTCGTCATGTCGCTTTTCACGCATTCGGCCTTGTCGGCTGAACGCAATTGGATCTTTTGTTGCGCCATAACGCTAACACTAAGCATAATGGCCAGAAAAATAAATACTACCTTTTTCATTGTAAAATCATATTAGTTAATTTAAAACTCGCAAAAGTAAGAAAAAAAAACGAAATTGCATGATAATGAGACGAAAAAATGACGAAGGAGGCGACCCATGGGCCGTCTCCTTCGAAAATATAAGCAAAGTAATAATTACTTATTCTTCGCGTTTCCTGGCAACAGCGTAAGCTGCGCCAAGGCCAATCAACACGGCGATGCCGCTGCCCACTGGGGCGGGCTGGTTGCCGCCTTGGCCATGGCCGCCACCGGGAAGACCCGGGAAGCCATCACGGTGATACATCGTTGTCGTCGGGGTGTTCTCCTCGACATTCTGGCCTTGGCCGAACAAACCGCCGCCTTCGGCAAATGATGCCATGCTCAGTCCGAGGACGATGGCGAGTGTCAATGCTATCTTTTTCATCGTTATTTAGGTTTTATATTTTTCAATTCTATTTTCGTTCTTTTTCTCACAAAACCTGCAAAACCCGCAAAACTCGCTTCTTGTCAGGTCGGCTCGCCAACCGGCTCGCCGACGGGAAGCCGCCGGTTGGCTGGCTTCCCATTGACTTGCTTTGGTTTTGCATGTTTTGATTGTTTTGTGACATTATTTCACCACTACTTTCTGGACCTTAACGTCATTGCCGTTGATGAGGCGGAGCATGTAGACACCAGGAGTGGCGTTCATGCTGATGCTGGCGGTACCGTTGATGGACTCACTCTTCACGATACGGCCAGTGACGTCGACCACCTGCAGCATGGCGTTGCCCTCGTTGCTGACGATGAAGCTGCCGTTGCTGAAGAAGGCAAAGTGCTCGGTGTTGTTCTCATCCATACCGGTGAGACCGGCAAACACCAGCTTGAAGCGGTTGGCATTGTCGTTCACTCTGGCTTCGAAGCTGTAGTCCGGGGTTTCAAGCAGGTCGATTTCGGCGCCAGTCATGTTGTCGATGAGGTGGAGGTATTCCATCTCCATGTTTTCAGCGTTGATGCTGAGAGTGTAGTCACCATCAGCGGCGGCGCTGAAGTTGAGCGGCATTTCACCCATGTTGTCAGCGTAAACCACGGCGTAGTCAGCGTCGTCCATCGGGAAGTAGAGCTTGGTATTGGCAGGGTTGAGCATGAACTTCTCAAGGTTGTTGCCTTCGCCGAAGCGGATACGAGCATAGTCGCCTTTACCATTGTTGTCACTCACGCTGAGATTTAACTTCATGTCTATTTCTTCTCCTCCTACTGGTGGTGCAATCGACCAACTACCGTCATTGAAATAAGCCGTTTCATTCGTAGTATTAGCTTGCACAAGAATGCCTTCCATAGGATTAATTGACCGCTGTCCAAGCTCAAAATCATCACCATTGGCATTCATCACATAGAAATCCAACTCCTCCACAGGTCCCTCTCCATAACCAACATATAAAGTAACATTTTGGTTATAAGGGTTACCGATGAGGTTCCAACCGGCCAATTCGGCACCTTCGGTGTAATCCAAGGCAACTTCACCATTGCCATTGTAACGAATACCCGTAAAGGTAAGGGTGGTGTTTTCTTGGCTGGCATAGAGATAGCCTTTGCCTGAAGCGATGTTGAAATGCTTGAGCTTGTAGTTGCGCCATTCTTCACCACTGTAGGTTTGGTCAAAGCGATAGAGGTCGTATTGCTCCGGTACTTCCATGAGGAAACCGTTGTCAGTAGTAGGCCTAATCATAGAGACAGGCGAAGCAATCAGGTAGTAGCCGCCTGGATTGGTGATATCACCGTAACCTTCGATTTCCAAGGTATAAGTTTCGATTTCAGATTCATCAACTCTCTTGTAGAATGCAAAGGTTTGTTCCTTGATGTTGTTATTGATGGAAGTGTAGCATCTCCAGTCTTGAGAATTGTAAATACCAATATAACGCTCGGTGGCATTGTTGAACAGATAACCTTCAGAGGTCATGGAGAAGACATTGTTCTCGTTGGTTCCCACACGGACACCATTGTTGGTGTTGGTGCAATACAGCCAAGTCTCGGTTTCGCCATCCGGATAGAAGGTGTAGCCATCCTCGCCAATGCTGAGGTTCCATTTGAGGTTGTCGTCAATGTCACCCGACAAGGTGTTGCCAACCATAGTGACTTCAACTGCGGAAGGAGCACCTGTGCTGTTGTTCGGCATAGCGAATGAAGACTCATCTACATCGTAAACACCAACAATGACAAACACATCATTCTCGGTGAGGTCGTTGAGGCTCGTCATCACCCATTCGCCAGGAGTGGGAACCACATGCTCAATGGCCGTGGCGCTGATGGTGACAGCTTCAGCAGGCATGTCAAATTCGTAAGTGAAGTCATCAGCGATATCATTAACATGGTTTACACCGTTCACCATCAAGGTTTCCATGTCATAACCTTCATCTGCGACAATGCTCAGCATGATATGGTCGCCCTCATTCACTTGAATTTCGCCATCGGCTTCCATGACCATTTCGTCATTGACAAAAGTGATGAGTTCAAGGTTTTCAAACGGCTCAACGGTCAGGGTATATTGCTGCGGAACACCAGCTTGGTTAATAGTAACGAGGTTGGAATAGACAGGGTTGGAATCGGCATCAAATGCATATACCTTGTAGTAAGTGGAACGGGCAGCACCGGTATTTGGTCCAACCATGCAGGCCACCTGATAACTATTAGCTATTTGAGATACAGCAGCACCAAGAATCCATTCAGGCTGATTTTGTTCTACGCCTTCGGCATTATAGAATTGAATATGAAAATCACTGTCTTGTGTAATATCGATGTTGTTATAAGTGACAAAACCGGAGGCCACCTGCATTCCATTTAAATCTCCAACAGCTTCCAAGTCGAAGTTGGCAGGAGCAATGTTGATAGATGGAGCTGTTCCCTGTGCAATGGTGATAGGGCCAACGCCAACGTTTGAACCCTTGGTGAAGAGCATTCTCACATAACGGTCATTAGCATCAAAAGCGTTGGTGGTTTCAAGAGTCAAAGTATCGTTTTGAGCACCGCTAATGGTCAACTCTTCGATGTCGGTGAAGGTTTCGCCGTCGGCAGAACCTTGGATAGTGATGGTGGAGGTGTTGGAACCGCCAATCATCTTCACGCCAATGGTGACCAAACCAGGCTGGCCGTTAGTCTTCACTTGGATGTAGTCGCCAGTCCCGTCAAATTTAATAAGATAAGGAGCATGATTGCTGTTATAGTCCGAACCATTGCCCGACAAAGTGACACCGTTCAAGGCTGCGAAATCAGCGCTTGAACCGCCTTCCCATACAAACGGCAGCACAGCGTAGTCAAGCACAGGAGCGGCTTGGGTGACGGTGACGAGGTTGGAATAGGTTTCACCACAACTCACTTTAAAATAAGCAGTACGGGCCTCGCCATAGTTGGCCACAACAGCATAGAGCACTTGATAAACATCATCTTCCAGAACCACACCAGCAATCAGCCAAGCTTCTCCTTGGACAAGTTCAATTTCTTCGCCTTCGGCATTGTAGTAATGAACAGTGAAACTGTCGGTACCTTCAACTTCGATGTTTTCGTATGCGAGGTCCAATAAATTCACATAATGCTCTCCTGCATCCAAATTGACCACGTCGGGATTGATGGTGATGGAAGGCACGAGAACAGGCTCAACATATTCGGCAAGAGTAATATTGCCCAAACCTACATTGCCACCGCTCTTTTCGGTATAAATCCACTTGATGTAACGGACGTTTTCGCCCAAATCGGTGAACTCTTCATTTAGGACTGTTGAAGTAAGTTCGGTATCGGTATAAGTAGCCAAGTCGGTATAAGTCGTACCGTCTTCAGAAGTCTGCACGGTGAAAGTACTACCGCTAAAGCTGTTACCCTTAATGTCGAAGGTCAAAGTGCCAGGACGCTCGTCGAATTGGAGCAGCAGCCAGTCGCCAGTGTTGTCGAATTTCAGTTTGGTGTTTTCAGTACCATAATCTGAACCGAGGCCTTCTTGAGAAAGACCATCGGTTCCTTCAATGGCAGCTTTGCCGCTGTTGAATGTGAAGGGCAGTTCAGCGTATGTGGGAGCCACATATTCTTCTTGGTTGACTGTAACGATGGAATAAACTTCTTCCAATTCATTACCTACAAACGTATAAACCTTGAAGTAAGCGGTGCGGGCTTCGCCGTCATTAGCATCAATGACATAATAAACGGAATAATTTTCATTTTCCTCTTGAATTTCTGCATCAATCCAATCAGGAGCCTCTTGAGCTTCGTTGCCTTCAGCATCACAGAAATAATAATCGAAACTGATTAAGTCGGGGATGTTTTCATAAGTTATCGTGAGGGTGCCGTCATGCTCGGCAGCATCCACATTGACCACATTGGGAGTGACGGTAATGACAGGAGTAATAATGACAGGATGCGTCAAGGTAACAATTTGGCAACCTTGTCCGAATTCATAAGTGGTGTTGTATTTGATCAAATTACCATAGACCACAACCACATCGCCAACAGCGACATTGGCGGCTTCGTCGCCACCGCAGCGATAGGCTTGCAGGAAAACTTCATCGCCTTCTTCGTCAACCATGTTGAAGGTGACATTGGCATAAGTAGAGTTATAGGCTGTCGGAATCGCGGAAACGATACCCGTAGCATACACACCTTGTGTTCCGGTTCCGGCATCGATAGCGGCGCGGGCTTGGGCAACAGTGTAAGGATTGCCTTCAGTACCAGGAGCATTGGGGTTATTAGCTTGCGTCACCGTAACATTCTTGGTAACAGTTTGGTCGGTGTCGTAGGTGTAGGTAAGGGTAACTGTAGCCGTGCGCTCTCCATCTGGATTAACTGTGCAGGTGAAAGGAACGGTCTCGCCAACTGTGCCGATGGTGAGCCAATCGCTTTCGGTGGCAGCCGTCAGTACGCCGCCGTCAACGCCATTGTTGATGGTGTATTCGATGGCACCTTCAGTGGCATCGTAAGCGATTTCAACATTGTTAGCATTGATGCCAGGAACATCACCTTCGTCGTATGTGATGGTGAAAGTGGCGAATCTTCTGTGGCCAGAAGTACCACTAATGGTAAAGGTAACCTCATTGGCACTACCTGTCCAAGTTCCATCTTCGTATGTACCTACATCTGAGGTAATGGCATTGGAACCTTCGCCTGTAGCAAATCCGAAAACGATTTCGGTCAGCACATAATCAGAAGTGATGGTGAAATAGTTGCCACCATAGCATCTGATGGCTGAACCCGTGGTGTAATACTTCGGTCCGCTGGTGTTGGTGCCTTTGAAAAACTCACCAGCAACATAGTCATTGAAGTCAACGCTTTCGATGACCTGTCCATTTTCGTACCCTTGGTTCGCTGCAGACCAAGTGATTTGTTGCGCCCAACTAAGGCCGCACATCAGCAGCAATGCTGCCAATAGACATGTAATTTTTTTCATTTTTTAAGGGTTTTAATTGATACTTAATTATTTATAATTCTATTATGTTCAAAAACACTACTTGAAACGTGCAAAGATACATTTTTCTCGCGTACGTATGCGCAATACTTATTAAAAAAGCGAAAAAAATCCCCAAAAAACGTCATACGCTGTTCTTCACCGACAGGCTGCGGCGGTCATCTCGGCGAAATCAGGGAGATGGTCCATGGCATGAATAGAGCCGTCCTTCACCTTGAGGCAATATGTGGTTGTGCCGTTGCTGAGAAGCAAAAACTGGGGCTGCAACACGGAATGATAGCGGAGAGCCTGCTCCAAAACAGTTTGGGTGAGTGCGACACCCGGTGCCTTGCATTCCACAATCATCTGGGGACGACCCTCGGTACCGAAAACCACGGCATCGCAACGCTTGTCCAAGCCGTTCACCTTGACGGAATATTCCACCGCCACCAAGCCTGCCGGCACGTGCAGTTGCTCCACCAAGAGATACAGCACCTTCTGCCTCACCTCCTCCTCTGGTGTCAACGCCACGAAACGGCGGCGCAGCGGGTCGAAGACTTGGGGCCTCCCCTCGCTCTCCCTTATTTTGAACCATTGGAGTGCTTGTTCTGACATAAAACCATTGTTTTTACGGTGGCAAAAATAAAAAAACTTACTTTTGCCTCAAATTTGAATGCAATGAAAAAAAACCTCCTTTTCCTTGCAGGCCTCGCTTTCGTTCTCGCTGCCTGCCACCGTAACGACAGCCTCATCGGTACCTGGACCGTCGAAAAGGTCAATGTGCAGTTTGACGAACGGCACAATACGCCAGAATTGGTGAAACAAATCGGCGAAATGGAGAAGCAGAATGTCATCACCATAAGCAATGATTCCACTCTGACATTCAAAGGATTAGAGGA
>JAEEGH010018909.1_pt1 | contig 14513 bp, 11 predicted proteins | sample 9134181 | NCBI WGS metagenome assembly JAEEGH01 (sample SAMN16246544, study PRJNA631951) | gut metagenome | biome: gut microbiome; feature: rumen; material: DP-attached | host: Bos | place: Iran: Karaj | collected 2018-10 | reverse complement strand
GAGCAGCTCATCGCCGCATGTGAAGCCGTGTCTTTCGTTGTAAAGCTTAAAGTTGGGAACATCAAAATGGATAAATGATATCTGACGTCTCCTGCTTTCGGGCGACATCAGCATCATCTGTACTTTGTGATAGAAGAAAGGCATATTGAACAGACCGGTCAGCTCGTCAGTCTCCCTGTTTGCCGAAAGGATCTCCGCCTCCGCGAGGGAATTGCGGCTTTTATTCATAAATTCGTTCTGATCAACGTCAACAACAAATACATAGAAGTAGCTGTTCTTCTCATCGTAATGCAGCAGATGGCCGAAATCCTCGATGTAGCGGATCTCGCCTTTCTTTGTGATGATGCGGTATCTGACGTAGTCGTGCCGCTTCTCGCCGAACACAGTCTGCGCCTGGATCTGATTCTCGATCTTATGCAGGTCCTCGGGATGTACCATGCCCTGGAAAGAACCGCCGACATATTCAAAAAACTCGTCAAATGTCGTGCAGTCAAACAGCTCTATGACATTCTGATCCGCGAAGAGGATCTTCTCCTCTCCCTCGGCCTCATAAACAAAGAATCCGCCCGGGAGCCCGCAAGGGATCACTCCGTCAGCCCCATATCTTTTTGCTTCGTTTACCATGAAAAATACCGCCTCCCTGAATAATGTTCCGGCTGTTTCAACAACCGGTTGTTCACTGCAGAAACCCCATTTTTTATGATACTCCGATTTTATCGTACACCTTTTTCATTCGATTTTCCAGTAAAAAATCATATGGAAAATGCACGTTTTTGCACAACACAATCTGTCGGGAACCTTGAATTTTGACTCATTTTTGTGTATAATAATTTTTACGCTTTACACGTTTTGCCAACATGACGTCCCGGACGTTTGTTGCGTGAAGATATAGAATAAATCAGGATCGGTCAAGGCCGGTTCCAAAGAGGAGGTAGCTTATGTTGTTTAAGAAGAAGGCAGCGGTTCTGATAGTTGCACTGACACTCGTGATCGCGCTCAGTATGCCCACAGCGAGCGTAAATGCTTATACTCCGCCCGCACAGATTGGAGAGATACTGACGATAGGTGGAGTCAGGTATGAGGTTATCGGTCGCGGAGAAGGAACAAGAAAAGTATTGATTTCGGATTATCCCGATGTTGACGCTAAAACCGTGACTTTACCCACCACAATAAATGACGGATTGTACGAGTGGATGGTCGTTGGCGCTTTAAGCGGGGCATTCAAGAATTGCACTACGCCGAAAACATTTGTCATAGAGAGTAATTCGAACATAGACTGGTACTATATGTGCCCTGACGCTTTCATCAACGGTTCAAAACAGACCATCAAAGTATATCCACCTGACGGAGAATGGAATACTCTTTACAAGATACTGGAGTATTACGGTCCTTCACCGAAGTTCCCTCCCAATTATCTTGTTTCTATCAAACCGGAGTATGCTTCCTTTAAGAATCAGACAAATTCGGAAGACACACTGTATGTATCCGTTCCCGCCGGAACTTACACCCTGAACAACACTAGTAATCCCGGAAACGGCGCGGAGCTCAGAGTTTACTCGAACACCACTCTGGATTTAACGGGCGTTACCTTTAAGAGAGATACTACCGAAGCCGCTCTTAAGTCTCATATGATCTCGCTCGGCACCACCGGACTTAAGATGGCCGATGGTACGGTCAATGCAGGCAAGTACAACGGCGGAAGCAATATCCAGATCCTCAACGGAACATTTGATAACGGAACCAAGGCAGGCGCGAACAATATCTGCCGCGGATCGCATCTGTCGAACATCACGATAAAAGGCACGACCTTCAAGTATCTGCCCGACTCGCCCCTGACTGAAGGAATGACGAATTCCCACTGCATAGAGATTGCCGGCGTTAAGAATTTTACTATCAAGAGCTGTAAGTTCTACAATAACTCCAACTGCTTATACAACAATGAAGCTGTTCAGATTGAGTCCTGCGGCTCCGATCCCACAGCTCAGGCGCATACAAACATCGCCGCTCCTCTCGATGACACACAGACGAGCAACGTGACGATCACAAAGTGCCGCTTCGAGGGTTTCAATTACGGCTGCGGTAGCAACCACCTCAGCGTGAACGACCGCTACAAGAACATGAAGTTCACCAGCAACAAGTTCTACGGCTGCCAGAAGTACTGCATCTGTCTTTATAATTACGATAAAGTCACCATTACAAAGAACCAGATGTACAACTGCAGTACGCTTATCCTTGATCCGAGCGACCATAAGTCAACCAACGTAAAATCAAAGAAGAACAAAAACAAGACAAAGTAAAAAAAAGTGCCTGTCACCACCAATTGGCGGTGACAGGCACTTTTGAATTTAATCAGTTTAATGCAGCTTTGCCGGTCAGAACATATTTGCGCTTAATCGCTTCCATATACAGCCGCTCCACACTGTCCACGAAATTCGCGGTGGAGAAGCGCTGAGCCTCGGATACCGCATTCACCGACATGCGCTTGCGCATCCCGGGATCGGCGATCAGCTTCTCAACATGCTCCCTGAACTCGGCGGCGTTCGAGAACTGCCAGCCGTTTACTCCGTTCTTTACGAGGCCTTCGAGGCACTCGTCTGCCTTGCAGAGCATCGGAAGTCCTGCTGCCATCGCTTCCACATAAGTGAGACCCTGAGTCTCGCTCGTCGAAGCATTTACAAAAACATCGCCGATATGATAGTACTCTCCGACCTTATCGGGCGAGATCATTCCGGTAAAGCTTACTTTATCCATGAGCCCGAGTCTCTCGCAATGCTCTTCTATCTCTTCCCTGGCCGGTCCGTCGCCCACTATCAGGAGCTTCACGGGCAGTTCCCTGCAGCCGGCCATCATATCGAGCAGTTCGCCGATATTCTTTTCCTTCGCGAGGCGGCCGACATAGATAAGTCTGAGTTCGCCGCCGTCGAGGCCGTACTCGGATCTCTTCGAATCGATCCAGTGGCCGGTGGGCTGATGCGAATATCTTACGATGTCGATACCCGAAGGAATGATCGATACGGGAGTGCTGACTCCGTATCTCTCGAGCAGCCTGCCGACCTTATAGGACGGTGCGATGACTGCGTCGGTATGGTTTAATACATGCCGTGAAAATTTGGATACCAGGAATGTTCCCAGTTTTTTCGACGGGCAGAAATAATGTGTGTAATCCTCGTAAACCGTGTGGTAAGTGTGTACCAGAGGCGCGCCGCAGATCCTCGAGATCTTCTTTGCGCAGCCGTAGGTCGAAAACTCACACTGCGAATGAACAATATCCGGATTCCATCTGACGATGTCGCGCATGAACGCATGCGGTATCTTCAGGCGGATCCTGGTGCCGGGATAAACCCAGCCCGAATTTAATGAACCGATATAGTATACGCCGTCCTTCTCGTAGGACGAGGTGTCCTGCGCCAGAGTCAGGATCCTGACTTCATGTCCCCGAAGCTCCAGCCCCTTTTTGATATTTATAACCGAAGTCACCACTCCGTTTACCAACGGCTTATACAGATCGGTAGTGATCAGTATTTTCAATATAATCTCTCCTTAAATACGTCCGAGCCCTTTGCTGAAGCGAAGCGAGCGGACAAACTCCGGTGTGCCGAGATTCCATGCGAAATCAGCTATCATCACGCCGGCTACCATATCAACGAATACATGCTGCTTGGTAAACAATGTCGAAAGACAGATCATGAATGCAAGCACAAATGCGGAAGTCTTGATCCATGCGGGAACCTTATCCTCGTCCCTGATCGCAAGGAAGCATATCCAGCTCTCGAGACAGTGGATCGAAGGGAAAAGGTTATCGGGTTTGTCGGTCGCATAGATATAATTAAGGATAATGTCGCCCAGACCGCTGCCTGCGATCTCAGGTCTGACATTGGTGGTGGGAACCAGTATGAAGATCACTCCGCACAGAAGCTTTGCCGCCACATCGGTGATAACAAGTCTCCAGCATCTCTCCCTGTCGCTGCGGCAGATCAGGAAATAGGTGATATACCAAAAAGGAAACGCGATAACATAGATGATCGAAAATGCCGGTACCGCGGGAACCAGTCCGTCCAGCGCGCCGGTCATATTAAGATACGGTCTGTCCAGCCATGCGTTAAGCATTCTGGCTCCGTAATACACTACCAGATTGGAAATGACCAATAAGGCAAGTGCCGCAACTGCATAAGGAGGCAGGAACTTACGACAAGCCTCCTTAAACCTTTCTGCTCTCATTTTAACAACTCCCTTCCGCTGCCTCCCCGGGCAGCCCGACTCTTTGCGCCCCCGCGCATCAACTCTATACCCCGGAAATACGGCGCCCCGCACTTCCTGATTACTAATTTAACCACTTATTCGATTAAGATACAAGTTATAAACACATTAAGATTTGATTAAAATTGGTTTTCTTTTTAACCAAAAGCGTATTATGCCACCTTTCGTGAAGAAAGTCAACATAATGTTTTCCCCCGCCGGTCGCACGTTTTTATGTGTCCTGACCGGCCTTCTGCTTTCTTATTCTCTCAAACTCGGCCTTCATCGTTGGGTTGTCCTTCGTGAGCTTCTTTACCGAAACGTCTTCAACCTTGCCCGTCGCGATGCGCAGCTGATTATCGGAGCCCTGCAGCTCCTTCTTTACCTTTTCGAGATGCTGGATCGTCTTGTCGATCTCATCGATCGCCTTGTCAAAATGATCGTGCGCAATGTTGTAGTTGCGGCTGAAATCGTCCTTGAACTTCATCAGATTGTCTTCGAAGTTCGTGATGTCGATGTTCTGGCTGCGGACAACCGCCAGCTCCTGCTTGTAGGAAAGCGCGTTCATCGCGGCGTTCCTGAGCAATGTGATGATCGGGATGAAGCACTGCGGCCTCACCACATACATCTTGTCATATTTATAGGAAACATCGACGATGCCGCCGTTGTAGAGCTCGCTGTCGCTTTCGAGCATCGAAACGAGCACCGCGTACTCACAGTGCTTTTCCCTGCGGTCCTTGTCGAGCTCCTTGAAGAAGTCCTCGTTCTTGTGCTTTGTGGACGTCTCGTCCTGCTCATTCTTCATCTCGAACATGATCGAAACGATCTCATTGTCATATTCATCGCACTCACGGTAGATATAATCGCCCTTGCTTCCTGTGCGTGCATCATTATCCTTCTCAAAATACGCGTTCCTGAACGCAGTCGCGCGCAGCTGGTTGAACTGGTTCTCACAGTGCTGCTCGAGCGTCTCGCCGAGCATCTTTACGGACATTTTTGCCTTCAGGTCCTTGTAGAACTGTATCTGGGCTTCCTTCTCGGCCACGATCACGTCATGTTTTTCCTTTTCGCTGACCAGCTGGCGCTCAAGGTTCTGCTTTTCCTTTTCGACCTTGCCCACAGCCTCGAGGATCGCGATCTTGCGCTTGTTGTCCTCTTCGGCGACGGTCATCTTGAGAGTATTGACCTCTCCCTCATATTTTTTGACGGCATCCTGTACCGCGAGCTTCTGTCTGTCGGACGCAGCGTCCACCGACGCCTGCAGTCTCTGGTTCTCGGCCTCGACCTTCTGCAGACGCTCGGTAAGCTTCTTTACTTCCCTGTTGTATTCTTCCTGTGACTTGAGTTTGATATCGCTTTCCTGCGCTTTGAGCTCAGCCTCATGCTGCTCCGAGAGATGCCTGGCCAGTTCCTGTACCCGGCTGTCAACCTCACGGCGGAACTCACCGTCCCTGATCTGCTGCACTATCGAATCAAGCTCGCTGCCGTCCACATCAAAAATCTGTCCGCAATGCGGACACTTTAATTCCGCCATTATGCTTCCTCCTCACTGAAATCCGTATCCATCGCTATCTGCAGCGCGTATCCGGGGAACTCTTTCCGTACCTTCTCATAAACGCCTCCGTAGACCTCTTTGCGGTCCTTTGCATCGAAGCTTACAACTATATCAAATCTGACCGTTTTCTCCTTTTTATCGATATAAAAACCGTGCATCTGAAGCACATAAGGCTCCTCCGCCACAATCCGCGCGACGCGCTCCCTTGCGCTCACGGCCTCGGGATCCTTTGTATTATAGGAATAAACGCCTATCGCGGTAAGTATCACATCATGCTCGCTGTAGACCTTCATCTGGATGCTGCGCAGGAGTTTGTCCAGGTCGTCCGCCGACAACGTGTCGGGCACCTCGATATGCACCGATCCGTTGTATGACTCGGGGCCGTAATTGTGCATCACCAGATCGTAGACTCCGTTGACCTCGGGAAACGCCGAGATCGTCTTCTTTATGCTCTGTGCGAGCTCCGCATCGACTCTCTCTCCGAGGATCTTCGAGAGCGTATCCTTCAGCATCTCAAAGCCGGCCTTAATGATCCAGACAGCGATCAGCGCGCCGAGCCATGCCTCGAGCGAAACGCCGAAGATCAGATATATTGCCGCCGCGGCAAGCGTGGACGCTGAGATGATCGAGTCAAATACCGCGTCGTCGCCCGAGTTGATCAGCGCATCGGAGTTCACCTTCAGGCCGACGCTCTTTACGTATCTTCCCAAAACCACCTTCACGACTACCGCCGCACCCACGATGATCAGCGAGACAGTACCGTAGTCGGGGACGTCCGGATCTATTATCTTCTTTACCGATTCGGTAAACGATGTGATGCCTGCGTAAAGCACGAGCAGGGAAATGATCATCGCGCTCAGATACTCGATCCTTCCGTAGCCGAACGGATGCTTCCTGTCGGGCTCTTTCCCGGCCAGCTTCGTCCCTACGATCGTGATCGCCGAGCTTGCGGCATCCGAGATATTGTTCACTGCGTCCAGCACGATCGCGACCGAATTGGCTGTAAGTCCGATCACGGCTTTAAAAGCCGCAAGAAAGACATTTGCGACAATGCCGGTTATGCTGGTCCTGATTATGGTGCCGTTGCGGTCGCTGCGATCGTTCATGGCTTTTTCCTCCCAAATGCGTTCTTATGTACGAGTATAACATATTCCCGCGAAAAATGCCTGTACAAAAAGCGCTGACGCGCTTTTTTGTGCGTCAGCGTAATTTGTTGATGTAATCTATCATTTTTCCGATGTTGTCCTTGCGGCTCTTTAAGAAGTCCCTGATGCACTTGACAGACGCATAGCCGCCTTTCACCGCATTATCTGCGGTGCCGCTGTCCGGGTATCTCTCAAAGAACTGCTCATACAAAGGAGAATAGATATCCTCATACTCCCGGAGCTTCGCAAGAGCCGCGCCCTGCTCCAGTTCACCCTCCGACAGACCGGAGAGACGCTCGCAGAAGCGCTCCTTAAAGCCTTTGTTGGTCATGAGCCATGCAAAACACAGCACGGCGGGATTATTGGTACCGCGGTCCAGCAGGCCCTCGGGCTTGTAGTTATCTTCTTTTACGGTATTTGTCTTTGCGTCGGAGCTGCCGCTCACGCCGCCGAATTCCATGTCATAGAACATGAAACGCCAGCGCCCGTCGTATCCGTCCGCGCGACCGGCTTTCCACATCGACCAGTTTTTCCCGGGCCAGTCCCATTTATTGTTGATCCATATCTCTGCGGCAAAATAGTCCATGACCGAGGTCTCGTCGACAATGCGGCAGAACTCCTCATAGTCGGCGTCTGCGCTTAAGTCGTCATGATCTTTAAAGAAATCCAGAAGCTCCCTGAAGAAATAATCCTCCGTTTCGCCTTCGGGCAGCTTTCCTTCATCGAGCTTATATCCGCAGGCGTATTTTTCCGCGTCTCCCTTATAGATGACCACGCTGTCTTTGTCCATGCCGTATCTGTCTTCAAAATAATCGTCGCTGTAGTCCTCCTGCAGCACGTACAGTCCCCAGTATTCCCCGTTGATATAAACCACACAGGGCCTGTTCGCCTGCGTCTCACAGTTCAGGTCTCCCAGCAGCGACTGCCAGTAAACGTCGTTGAATTTGGCCGTAAATGCACAGTTGCCTCCGGCTCTCAAAACCAGCGTGTCGAACTTGTCCATCGGCTGTCCGGCTTCGTCCCTGCTGTCCGCACCGAAGACCGGATACTTGAAATTCTTTTTCCCGTAATCGCCCCTGGCATACAGTCTGAAACCTTTCTGCAAGTCCGAGCGGGAATAATTTCCCTGTATCCTGATCCCGCAGAGCTGCGAAATGACCTCGTACGCTCCGTCGGCATCCACCTCGAGCAGCGAGACCGAAGCTTTTCGCTCCCATTCCCTGCCGTGCTGCTTATAGTTCGCATCGAGCGAACGCGCGACCTCGGCGTCCTTTATCCTTCCGTTGGCCAGCAGGTATTCGTGCAATGCGTTGTTGAATACGCTGCCCTTGACATAGATACCGCGCTCGCTGTCAAACAGATCGTCATAGTCCATGGAAATGCTGACAACCGCGAGCGGGCGTCCTGCCGCCGCGCAGCTCTGTGCCAGCCCCTCTATATGCTTTTCGGGACTCCCGATAAAGAATACTCCTCCGCTTTCGGGCCCGAAGCTTCCGTCATCATACATGGCCGCAGCCCTGATCACGGTGCATCTGTCGACCGCGCTTTCCGAGGGAGCCTTGACGGTGCTTTCAAAGAAGTAACCGCACGGAGCCACAGCGCTGTAATTGCCCGAGAAGAGAACCGGATCTACCGCAGAGACCGTAAGTCCGGCTGCAGGCGCCGTACCTATGCGGATCGCGGAAGTATATTCCATGGCAGTATCGCTCTCTGCCGGATCGCTCCCGTCGAGAGTATAGAATATCCGGCCTGTTCCCGCGCCGACATCCGAAGCGGGGATGCTGAGTTCCAGATTGAATTCGTCGGAGTAGAAACCGCTTGGAGCGGAAAATTCAATGCTCTTTTTTAGCTTCTGCGCCCACTGTGCAATTTCGACCATATCTGTGCCGGCGTCACCTGCCGCATCTGTAGTTCCGTCACCTGACGTATCCTTTGCGGGCGTAGGCGTGACTGATGGCTGTATGTCATCTTTCTCCTGTATTCCGGAGCTGTCAGGTATCTCTGTCTGCTCCTGTACTGCGGTGTTGTCCGATATCTCTGTCTGCTTCTGTACTGCAGTGTCCTCCTGTCCCCCGGTCTGCTCCTGTGTTGCTCCGTTGTCCTGTGCCGCGGTCCTCTCCTGCGCTTCGGACTCCCCTCGTCCGCAGGCAGTAAATGCCGCACAGATCAGGACGCTTAACAACAATCCAATAAACCGGCACACCCCATTGCTGAAAAATAACTCCCTCATATTTGTTCTCCTGAATTTTTTGTGCATGATATCGCACATTTATACTATAAAACCAATATGCGAAAGGCAGTATCCGACAAATAAGAGAACTTAAGCATGCATTATTCAAGGTCTGCGCCTGTAATATTGTTTCATTTTCTGTGATAATTTATTAATTATTAAGTAATAATAAACTATAAATCTAAAAGTTTACAGATTATTTAGCACTCTCCTCTTGACAGTGCTAATGTATGGTGCTATCATGTAGTCGAACAAAGGAACAGAGATGTTCAAAAGTTTTTCACCTCCGTCCCAATGCTCATAAGACATATTGGTTAGATCAGATATTATTATGAGAAGGAGGAATGACCTATGTTGTTACCTAGCATTTTCAGAGAGAACTTATTTGATGACTGGATGGATTTCCCGAAGTTTGACGATTTCGGAGACATCGACAGGAAGCTGTACGGCAAGCACGCCGCACATGTAATGAAGACCGATGTTCATGAGAACGATGATGCTTATGAAGTAGTTATCGATCTGCCCGGCTTTAAGAAGGATGAGCTGTCCGTTCAGCTCGAGAACGGTTACATGACCGTTTCCGCATCGAAGGGCCTGGATAAGGATGAGAAGAATAAGAAAGGCAGGATCATACGCCAGGAGCGTTACGCAGGATCTATGCAGAGAAGCTTCTATGTCGGAGAGAATGTCACTCAGGAAGATGTCAAAGCGAAATTCGAGGACGGCGTCCTGAAGCTTACCGTTCCGAAGAAGGAAGTGAAGAAGCTGCCTGAGAACAAGACGATAGCGATCGAAGGCTAATACAGTGACCAAATAAATAAAAGCCCGGCTCAGCCGGGCTTTTTGTTATGCTTTATTCGCTGTAATTGTTCCAGGTATACTGCTGTCTGTAGTGCGCCTCGTTATCGCTGTACAGCTCTACATGCTGGTCGTAAGTACAGTCTGACTTATACCACTCATATGCGTAGTATCCGCTCCAATGCATGTACTCGTTATCGGGCTCGCCGAATTCGTCTACCGCCGCGGGATACATATTGTTCTCGCTGATATCGGCAGCCGCATCCCGGTATGCGATCACAAAGCGGTTATTCTGGAAGAAGCAAGCGACAGTGTCACCGTCTACATCCACATAAACCACCTTAAGATTCTTACCCCACCAGGGCCAGTCCTCGGGAGCCGCCAGATCGTCGCGTCCGAGTTTTTTGCAGAAATCGGAATAGCTTGATCCGAACAGGGAGGTATCCATTGTAAACAGCTCTGTGTAGGGATCGATAGTGAAATACTCCGCATCTGTTCTGCCCGATTCAGTGCCCGTCTCAGTGCCTGATTCAGTGCCCGAACCGAGATTATCCGATACTTCACGGGTATCAACTGCGCCGAAAGAAAGCCATAAGTTGTATTCGTCTATATGCAGGCAGAAATACTCTCTCTGGAGTTCATAATCCCAGTAAATCTCTCCGTAATATGTTTCGCCGTCGACCTCAACCTTGAGCTTCGAACCCTCAATATCTGTTTTTGCGTTGTCCGAATTGATATGTTTTTCAAGGAAGCACAGTTGGCCGTCATCACGGGGAGAAAAATACAGATATGCGAGGTTCTGCTCATCCGCTGTTTCCTCAGCCATATAATCACCGTAATAAGGGTAGAAGAAAGACTCTTCCGGATGAAGCGTATTCTCGCAGTATACTCCGAAGTATGTTATGAATACATAATCCATCGAACTGGGATCTTCATCCAGTGTAAGGCTGTCTCCAAACTTACCGCCCGGAGTACGATCGTCAAAAGCATCATCGTCAGGCTCGGGATCGTCGACCGGCTCATCGACCGGGTCGGGCTCAACGACAGGCTCGGGCTCGTCGGTAGGATCGGGCTCGGGTGCCGCCGTAGGAGCTGAGGTAGGCTTCGCCGTAGGTTCTGCTGCCTTGGTGGGCTCTGCATCCCTGTTTGTATCTGCCTCCTGCGTGATCTCCGTATTGCCGGAGTTCCCGGGCTCTTCCTTTTTGCCGCATGCCGCGAGTACTGCGATCATTGCAATTACTAAAATACCTGTCAATATCTTTTTCATAAAGATCTGTTCCCCCCTCTGAACACTCTGTTCATTTTTTTCAATAAGTAATTGTAATACCGATTTGAAAAAAAGGAAGTGTCCAAAGGTTACCTCTTTTTATGCCGCAAACAGATCTTTGTACCATGTCAGCGACTTGATGTATGCGTCATAGATCCTGTCGTCATCGATATTCTTGAGCAAAAGCTGTCTTGAAGCTTCCTGGAACGAAGCGTTTTCGTATGCGATCATGAAATCGAGCACCGCTGCGAGGTCGCCTTCGTGTCTGAGCAGCGCGTTCTGTATGTCGCGCCCGACATTGACCAGGGCCAGAGCTGCCTCCATGGGCTTTTCAAGAATGATATCAAGCACCGAGAACAATCCGGTAAGGAAGAGCTCGTTTGAAAGACCTGCCTGTTCGAAGACAGGGGCCAGATTCTCGGCAAACTTCGCCCTAAGCAGCGAAAGTCTCGTGATCTCGCTGGGTTTGTCGGTACACAGCTCTTTGGTGACCGCGGTATTGATCCATTTTTTAAGTTCCTTCTGCCCGAGCATGGCAGCGGCATGCCGTACCGAAGTGATCTCGGAATTCCGCGACATCCTGTTAACGAGCTTGAGCATCGAGATAACAAGCGAGGTATCGCGCGATATCGTATCCGCGGCTTTGGTAAGATCGTAATCCGGAGCGTTCACAACATTCAGGAGTTCAATGTAGGTAGCCTTTAACGGCGCGAGCTCCTTCCCGCCCTCGGAAATGGGCATGCGGAAAAACTCGCCCTCATACATCGAATATGCATCCTTATCGGCGAGCGCTTCGTATTCCTCGCGTGTATTGACATTGACCGCGATAAGCTTCAGATTGGGATAATTCTTTGAAAAATAGGATCTCGCGACAGCGATGTTAATGCGCTTATGGTTTAACAGAATATAATCCGTAAGGCTGAGGATAGGCTTGTATTCGTCAAACAGGTCATAAGCGAGGCCCTTGATCGCGAACGAGAAACCGCTCTTTTTAAGGGCTGCGATCCTCTGAACATACTGCTCTGTAGGCTTGATGCTGCTGTTTCCGAGCAGTATCACCTTCGAATGGTCCACCTTACAGTCACTCTCGAGGTCGGTAAATACGGATACCTCGTTGACTTCAATAAATACATTGCGGTCTTCGGATACGGAGCCGAGACCCATGTTGTTGATGATCTCGAGTCCGAGCACTCTCGTCGCCAGATCGAGCCTGCCGGTACCCAGAAGCCCCGGCTGGGCAAAAAGGTTCTCTCTCTGCGCGAAGATCGAATACGCGAGAACGTTCATGTTCTTGTCAAATAACGGGATCAGTGTAGCTAACATACATACCTCCCTTTTTGCGTTTTCTTTCTGTTATTATAGCACGAAAACGGCAAAAATACTATTTAATCTGATTTTAGTCTGTCGCCGACACGAGCATCACGACATATCTGTCCATGCTTTTGTCATAGATGCTCCAGCAGCACGCGCCGTACCATTCGTGTCCGTCGTCAAAGAATTCCGACCAGTCGGTCGACCATTCATATATATCAAGTTCATCCGTACCGTTCGGAAATAGGACTTCATTCACTTTTTTGAAGTCCTCCGGCTTGTTTTTAGGGCCGTGCACCGGTTCCATCAGCGCGTACCAATACGGAACCGTCGTACCGAAGTTATCGTCATTCGGCTTCCATTCGGCATCATAATGAACGTTGCCGTAATAGTCGGTCTTTACAATATTCGGACAATAGAAAAAAGCATCCGGATCCGCTGCTGCCGGCTTCGCCTTATCAAGGTCACTATTCAACGGCTGCAGCTGATCAAAGACAGCTGCTAAGGCCTCCCTGTGAGACCGCACACCGTCATAAGGCTTATCATCTTTTAGAAGATGATACTCAACCTCACCGACGAAATGGTCTTCGGAGTTTGGATCATATTGTTTTATTTGGTCATAGAAAGCGTCATTTTTTATTTCATGCATAGTACATACCTCAAGCTCCGATCGCATCATCCCGGGAACGGGAATCGTACTATTCTTGATGGCTGTCAGAATTCAGTCGAAACGAGATTTCCTTCCCCGTCATATCTTTCTGCTTTTATCTTATTTCCATCCGCATCGTAATAATACCTGTATGTATAAACAGGTTTTCCGTCCCCGTCGTAACTGGTATACTCAGCTACCTTGTTAAACTCATTCGGTGTCAGCACCTCATAGTGCAGAATGTGATGGTTTTCGTCTTCTGTTGTACTTTTCAACGTGAACCCGGTATCGTCATATTCGTAATAAGTAAAGACGGGAGCACAGTCCGGCCATGCTTCGTAATATTTCGAAACGGCCAGCCTTCCTTTTTCATCGAATGTCTGGTAGGTTTTGTTTGCAGCGATAGTTTCGGTACCAAAATGGGTCCTCTCAATGATCCGATCCTTATCATCGTAGACAAATTCTGCTTTCATCAGCACTCCTTTGTTATATACAAACCATGTGCCCTCCGTGTTGTTTCCGCGATCATCGTAAACGTACGGAAAAGATGCGGTCATATTGCCGCTTGCATCATAGCTGGTCTTACGGATGATTCGACCGTCTTCCCAATCACTTACATGGGTATAAATCAGTTCCCCTTTTGCGTTATAACGATACATTTTTGTGATATTTCCATCAGCATCGCGTTCAACTATCTCTCTGTTCATTCAAATCCTCCTTCATTTTCATTCTGTTTAACTGTTTATACCTTGCATGCTCATATAATCTTCTCTAAGCATACCGTAGATATTATAGTCGCAATAAACCGAAACCATTTTCCCCTGACGAACTGTTCCTTCTTTTACAAAACCACATTTTTCCATAACTCTGTTTGAAGCAACATTTCTTACATCCACACGTCCGTTCAATCGGTCTAGTTCTGTGTTTTCAAATACAAACCGCAGCACTTCCTTCAAAGCTTCCGTAGTAATACCCCTACTCCAGTACTCCGGATCAACCCTGTATGCTATATCGCCCATTCTGGCATTTTGGATATCAAATACTGCGATCATACCTATCACTTTATTGGTTTCTTTCAATACAATTCCCCAATCAAGATCAGGAGAAGGTTTTCTTTTTACCCATGGGCGGGGGTCAATAAACATGAGTTCAGGATTTTTCTCGCTCTTGCTTGCTTTTCTTCCCCAATATGTATATATTTCATCTCTTCCCAACCACTCTTTTAAATCATCCCTGTCGCTTTCGTTAAGCACACGAATGATCAATCTGTCCGTTTCGAGAATCGGCTTGTTTATTTCATAATCTTTTAACATGCTTCCTCC
>JAEEGH010018908.1_pt1 | contig 14514 bp, 8 predicted proteins | sample 9134181 | NCBI WGS metagenome assembly JAEEGH01 (sample SAMN16246544, study PRJNA631951) | gut metagenome | biome: gut microbiome; feature: rumen; material: DP-attached | host: Bos | place: Iran: Karaj | collected 2018-10 | reverse complement strand
CGCAAGCTTGCCTACAAGAACCCTCAGAAAGACCTCACAGATCCTCAAAACTGGTATCTGCCAATGAAGTAGCTCCCGCTACAAAAAGGGATTGCTTAGCGCAACGCTTTGCGATAGCTTTTTGAGTGAAAAACGATTGTTTTGCGTGCGGAAAGCATTAATTTTGCAGCGTTGTAGAGGCTAACGCAAAACAACATCATAACTACTTGGCTTTCCAACGCCTGCCGCCTGTCAGTAAAGACAGGCGGCATTCTTATGCGAAGCAACGCGTTGCGCAACATTTCTTGAAGGTGTTGCGTTGTGTTATAAGAAAAAGTGACTACCTTTGTGGAGTTTTTTATAACTATTGATGAAAAGGATATCACAACGCGATATTGCCAAGCTGCTTGGCGTAAATGTCTCTACGGTGTCGAGAGCACTTAGAGGTGACGATGGCGTGAGTGCCGAACTGCGACAGAAGATAGTGCAGCTGGCCAAAGAGCAGGGCTACCGCCCTAACCCTTTTGCCGTGAGCCTGCGCTATGACATGACGCGAACGATAGGCATCGTCGTTCCAGACGTGTCGTTCAGCCATTATGCGCACATTGTGAAACGTATTGAGGCGGATGCCCGGATGGCGGGCTATATGAGCATCATCACCGACACCGACGACACAGTAGAGAACGAGCTGAACTGTGTGGATCTGCTGGTGAACATGCACGTGGAAGGAATCATTGTCTGCCCCGCGCAGGATTCCACCGACTTCTCTCATCTGCTGCGGCTGCGTGAGGCTCACATACCTGTGGTGCTGTTCGACCGTGCCCCCGACATCGACATCTCCTCAGTCATCATCAACGATGTCTTCTCCGCCCGCCATGCCACTGGCTGCCTCATCGACGCCGGTGCCCGCCGCATAGCCTTCCTGGGCGGCCCTAACCAGCTGAAACAAACCACCGACCGCAAGCACGGATACTTGTTGGCGCTGCGCGAGCGGGGCATCGCGATACGTACTGACCTGGTGAAATGTCATCGCATCAATTTCAACTCAGGCCTTTCCGACACACTGGAGCTGCTCAGCCTGCCAGACCCTCCCGACGCCATCCTGGCCACTCATGGCCTCCTTGCCATCTCGGCCATGCAAGCCATCAACAGCAGGGAACTGCGCATTCCTGAGGACGTGGCCATCATTGCCTACATCAGTGACTGGGTGTCGGAGATGTCGCACCCCCGCCTCTCGTTCGTCAAACAGAACCTTCGCGAGATAGGCACTAAGGCTTTCCGTCTGCTGCTCGACCAGATGAACGGCGACGACAGTGTGCAGCATGTGGTGGTGAATGCCCGGCTAGAGCTGCGCGACAGTACCAAGCAAAATAACAAATAATAAATAATAAATAAAAAATATAAAATAAAAAAACATAAAACAAAATAAAAAACAAAACGATGATACACGCTGTTCGTTTTTTCATATTATCTATACTCTTGGTGGTGGCAGCCGGCGCCGCCGCCCAGACGGAAGACCAGGGACTAACAGTGAGCGGCACCGTGCAGGATGCCGAGCAAAAAGAACCAATGGTGCAGGCAACGGTGCAACTGTTCCGACAGCGGGACTCTACGTTCGTGGGCGGCACGGTGACTGACTTGCGGGGTAACTTCTCGATGGTGGCACCGACCAACGGCATCTACCGACTGAAAGTGTCATCCATAGGCTACCAGCCGATAGAGCGTGAGGTGACGCTGCGGAGAAACCAGAGTGTAGAGCTGGGCGAGCTGCTGATGTCGAACGATGCGGTACTGCTGCGTGAGACCGTCGTCACAGGCCGCGCTGCACAGGTCATCGTGAAGAAGGATACGCTGGTCTATAACCCCGATGCCTACCGCACGCCGGAAGGCTCGCCCATTGAGGAGCTGATTAAGCGAATGCCTGGCGCGGAGGTGGACGAAGACGGCAATATCACGGTGAACGGCAAGAAAATCGAGAAGATTCTGCTCGACGGAAAGGAATTTATGCTCGGCGACGTGGAAACGGCGTTGAAGAACCTGCCCGTGAGCATCATCCAGAACGTGAAGTTCTACGACCAGCAGAGCGACCAGGCACGCATCACTGGTATTGAGGACGGCAACAAGGAGGCTGTGCTCGACTTCACCATCAAGAAGGGTATGAACCGGGGCTACATGACCAACCTCGACCTGGCTGGCGGCACACACCACCGCTACGCCTCGCGAGGCATGGGCAGCAGCTTCACCGACAAGATGCGCTTCGTGCTCATGGGCAACCTGAACAACAAGGAGGAAAACGCCGGCTGGTGGAACCGCCGAGGACTGAACTCCCGCAAGATGCTGGGCACGAACCTGAACTACGATGACGGTGAGAAGCTGAAGATGGATGCCAGCGTGAGATGGAACCATCGTGGCGGCGACAATGAGAATGAGAATGCCAGCGAGAACTTCTATTCGGAGACCAGCCGAACGTTCTCAAACAGCATGTCGAAGAGCCTCTCGCGCAGCAACAACTGGAACGGCAACATCCGCGTGGAGTGGAAACCTGACACGATGACCAACGTGCTGCTGCGAGCCAACGGGAGCACAGGCACCAACGACGGGACGTCGACATCGGCCAGCGCCACATTCGACGCCGACCCCTATCTCTATGCCAATGACCCGTTGGACGTCGTCCACGACCCTACTACCAGACTCTATCCCTATATCGTCAACCACAACCACGGCGCCAGCCTCTCATACGGTGAGAACAAGAACGCATGGGCTATGCTGCAGTTCTACCGCCGACTGAATCAAAACGGGCGCAATGTCACCCTGCGTGTGGAAGGTTCGATGGGCGACAGCGAAAACCGCAGCGCCTCGGACAACGAGGTCTACCTCCACCGTGTAAAGAACCAGGCCGGAGAGGACTCCACCTATTTCACCGCCCGCTACAACACTACTCCGAGCGACAACAGCGGCTATGTACTCTCAGCACTCTACAGCGAGCCGCTCTGGAAGGGTGCACACCTCCAGGCCAACTACGAACTGCGCTACAACCAGAACAAGAGCGACCGCCAGACCTACGACTTCAGCCGTCTGCCACAGAATCCCTTCGAGGGCATCGTACCCGTATACCGTGAGTGGGACCCCTGGATTGGCGACAACGGCCAATGGTCGATGCTCACCGGCCAGTGGACGATGGACGACTACCTCGACCGCAACCTCAGCCGCTACTCCGAGTACAAGAACTACACCCATAACATCCGCCTGACGCTGCGCCACTGGCAGAAGGAATACGACTACAACATCGGATTCCTCGTACAGCCCCAGCACTCGAACTTCATTCAGGACTACCGTGGCGTCTACGTCGACACCATCCGCAACATCGTCAACCTCACGCCCACCGTGAACTTCCATTATAACTTCAGCGACCAGCAAAGCATCCGTCTGACCTATCGAGGCGACACCCGCCAGCCCGACATCACCCAGCTGCTCGATATCACCGACGACTCGAACCCTCTCTATATCACTCAGGGCAATCCCGGCCTGAAGCCACAGTTCACCAACTCGCTGAACGTCTACTACAATAATTATATACAGAAATATAAACGCAGCATCGTACTCTACGCCAACTACCGCCACATACGCAACAGCATCTCGAACCTCGTGCGCTACAACGCCGAGACGGGCGGCAGTTTTTCACGCCCGGAGAACATCAATGGCAACTGGAACGCCGACGGCGGACTGAACTTCAGCACCGCCATCGACAGCACCGCCCACTGGAATGTTGGTAGTGACACGCGCCTGCGCTATAACAACTATGTGAGCTATGTAGCCCAGAACAAGGCCGACGCAGCGAAGAACACCACAAGGACCACAAACCTGAACCAGCGGCTGAACATGAGCTTCCGCAACGACTGGCTGGAAGTGATGCTCGACGGCAACGTGAACTACCAGCACTCACGCAACGAACTGCAGCCCAGCGCCGACCTCGACACCTGGCGTTTCAGCTACGGCGGACAGGTGATGGTACGCCTTCCCATCGGTTTGGAAATATCCACCAACCTGCACGAGAACAGCCGCCGGGGCTACAACGATCCGTCGTCGAATACCAACGAGCTGATATGGAACGGACAAATATCAAAAACCTTCCTCAAGAGCAAGACGCTCGTGGTAGCCCTCAATTTCTACGACCTCCTGCGCCAACAGTCGAACTACGAGCGCTGGGTGGGAGCCACAGGCCGCAGCGACACCCGCTACAACAGCATCAACAGCTATGCCATGCTCCACGTGCGCTACCGCCTGAACATGTTCGGCGGCAAGGTCGACACAGAGGGACGGTATGACAAGAAATGGGGCAATAACGACCGAAGGCAGCGATAACAAAAGAAAATATGCAATGACTATGAACAGACTATCACTACTATTCCTACTGGCATCGGCAACGGTTTGCAGCGCACAGAATTTGAAGCTCAACGACCTGGAGTACTTTGAATGCCAGGGGGTAAACGTGCTTGTGTTCAGCAACAGCTTCAACGGCGGGTTCAACGACGAGAAGAACTCAGGAATTGAAGTTATTCATCACGGGGTGAGAACGGTGCAGGGCGGAGCTGTCAGGCTCAACAACACGCCGGAGCAGTGGGATCTCGTGCCCCGGACAGTGAACCGCACGGTGAATCGCGAGGCTGGAACGATTACCGTCAACATGCGGTATGAGAAAGAGCAGCTGGGCGGCGCAGCAGCCGGGTTCACAGAAGATTTCGACTCTCGTGTAGTGGTCACAGCGAAGGGTAAGGCAGTGGAGATTGCCGTCTGGCTCGACAAGCCCGTACCTGAGCAGCTGGCTGGTGAGGCGGGGCTGAACATCGAGTTCCTGCCGTCGCAATACTGGCTGAAGACGTACACGATGGACGGGCGACTTGGACGCTTGCCACGCTACGCCACAAGCCTGACGGTCACCCGGCCGAACAGCGAAAAACCACGCCAGTTCAAAGGCTTCCGCACCTATGACGACCGAGGGACGGGGCGCTTCGTCGACCCGCTGCCCATCGACAGCGGCCATCGGCTGAGCATGGCCACCGACGACCCCAGCCGTCTCGTCACCATCAGCAGCGATGCCGAGCTGAGGCTGTTCGACGGCCGCATGCTGGCACAAAATGGCTGGTTCGTGGTACGCAGCATCCTGCCAAAGGGAAAGACGGGCAAGGTCATCACCTGGACAGTGGAACCGCACGCCATCCCCGGCTGGATACGCGAGTCGAACATCGGTTTCTCGCAGGTGGGCTACATCCCCGAACAGCCGAAGGTCGCCGTCATCGAACTCGACAAGAACGACACGCCGCAGGCATCGGCTGCCTTGATGCGCCTCAACCCCGACGGCACCACGGCCGAGGCTTTCCGTGGAAAGATCACATCGTGGGGGGCATACTATAAATATAATTATGTGAAGTTTGACTTCTCGCAGGTGAGACAGCCCGGTGTCTACTTCATCCAGTACGGACAGACACGAACCAACGACTTCCTCATCGATGAGCACGTCTACGACAAGATTACCGATGCCACAACCGACGTATGGGTGCCCATCCACATGAACCACATGTACGTCACAGAGGGCTATCGCACCTGGCACGGGGAGCCGTTCAAGGAGGGCTACCTCCAGGCTCCTGAGAGCGACCACTTCGACCTGCACCGCCAGGGCGCAACGACCGACACAAAGTACAAACCGCTGGAGCTTATCCCCGGCTTGAACGTGGGCGGGTTCTTCGATGCCGGAGACTTCGACATCGAAACCGGCTCGAACATCAGCGTCGTGCAGAACTTCATCCGTACCTGGGAGCTGTTCCATCCTCAGCGCGACGAGACCTTCGTCTCGCAAGAACAGCGGTACGTAGAGCTTCACCGGCCCGACGGCAAGCCCGACATCATGCAATTCATCGAGCACGGCACGCTGAATCTCTTGGCCCAGGCCGAGCAGATAGGGCACATGGCCTCGACACTCTCCAACAGCATCCTCGACAACTACCATCACCTTGGCGATGCCGCCTCCATCACCGACGGCCTGCACTACGATCCGAGCCTGAAGCCCTACGAGGTCAGCGCCGACGGCAAGCGTAGCGGCACACCCGACGACATGTGGGCCTTTACCACACGCAACCCCAGCCTCGACTTCCAGGCCGCCACGATGTTTGCCGCCGCCTACCGTGCCCTCACCGGCTATAACGACGCCCTCGCCCAGCGTGCCCTGACACAGTCGAAGCGCCTGATGCAGGAGGCCACCGAGCTGATGGCATCACGTGCGTCGAGGACTAACCGAAATGCTGCCTCGCCCCGCAACAACAGCCGAGGCGACCTCGCCACCAACCTCCAGCTCTATGCAGCCACCAAGGAACAGCAGTATCTCGACAACTTCTATCAGCAAATCTGGACAGCCCTCGACCGGAACGTGCAGAACACCATGCAGACGGCTCTCGATGCCATTCCCTACATGGACGACGCCTATAAGCAGAAGCTGCGCCCATACGTCGTGAAGTTCAACACCTACATCCAGGACTTTGACCTCCAAAACCCGTACGGCGTGCCCATCGGCCTCGGCAACTGGGCGGGGGTGAATGCCGTGCTCAACTTCGGCATCACCGTCAACTACGCCCATATCTATTTCCCCGATGTCGTCAGCAAGGACGAGGTCTACCGCGTGGCTAACTGGCTATACGGCTGCCACCCATATCACAACTACTCGTTCGTAGCCGTCGTAGGAGCCACCCGCCCCAAGCAGGTGTTCTACGGCAACAACCGAGCCGACTTCTCGTTCATCCCCGGCAACGTCGCTCCTGGTCTTCTCTTCCGCCGTCCCGACCACTTCGAGAACTACGATGACTGGCCCTTCCTTTGGGGGCAGAATGAGGGCACCATCGCCGGCAACACCCAGTACATCATTTTCGGCTCCTCCTTTAAGAACGTCGTAGGGACTGGGAAGTAAGAACGCCGAAAGCCGTTGCTGACGGTCGCGTACAAATTGGAATTCTAGTATCTAATCATATCATTGAAAGGGAAAAACAAGATGAAAAAACTATTAACCATCGCCGCTCTGCTGGGCACAAGCAGTCTGATGCTCCAAGCGCAACAATTGACACTCCTGCTTGACAAGGCCGAGACAGAAGTGAGTCCGATGCTTTACGGACTGATGACCGAGGAAATCAACTACTCCTACGAGGGGGGACTCTACACGCAGCTGGTTCCCAACCCGTCGTTCGCCGACATGTTCAATCCCAGGGGTGGACGCCGGGGAGGACGGCCCAACCCCAATGCTCCGCGCTACACGGTGAGACCGGAGCGCTGGCAGCTCACCGACACGGTGAAGGTGCGTGTGCGACAGAACCGACAGGGCGGCATAAACGATGCCAACCCGACGTCGCTGATAGTGAATTTCGAACAGGCAGGACTGGGCATCGTCAGCGAGGGCTACTGGGGATTCCCCATCCGCAAGAACACAACGTTCAAGGGTGCACTCTATGCAAAGATGCCAAACGACCAAAACGCTAACGCTGTAAAAACGCTGACCGTTGCCCTGAAGAGCGCCGACGGCACCACCACATACGCCGAGCAGAAAATTAGTGGCTTCAGCAACAGCTGGAAGCGGTTTGACATCGCGCTGACCACCTCGGCCACACAGGCCGACACGAAGGATGCTCGGCTCTTCATCACGGCTGGCGAGGCAGGCAGCATCGAGCTGACGCGCGTCACATTGTATGCTCCCAGCTTTAAGAACCGCAAGAACGGCCTGCGCGTCGACCTCATGGAGATGATGGCTGAGATGCGGCCCAAGTTCGTGCGCTTCCCCGGTGGTAACTATCTGGAGGGTAACAACTTTGCCAACCGTTTCGACTGGAAGCAGACCATCGGCAATCCTGACGAGCGCCCGGGCCACCAGAGTCCGTGGGGCTATCGTTCTACCGACGGCCTGGGACTGCTGGAGTTCTGCCAGTGGGCTGAAGATGTCGGCGGGGAGCCAGTAGTGGGCGTTTTTGCCGGCTATGTACTCAGCGGTGACCATCTGGACGGCGACTACATCAAGCCATTCATTCAGGATGCGCTCGACGAAATAGAGTACATCATGGGCGATGCCTCAACCAAGTGGGGAGCTGTTCGTGCCCGCGACGGTCATCCCGAGCCGTTCCCCCTTCACTATGTGGAGATAGGCAACGAGGACTTCTTCGACCGCAGCGGCAGCTACCCTAACCGCTTCAAGATGTTCTACGAGGCTATCAAGGCCCGCTACCCCCAGCTGCAGATCATCTCCACCGTTGGCTACGACGCCCTGAAGTCGAAGGCTATCCCCAACCCCGTCGTTGACGTCATCGACGAGCACTACTACCGCAATGCGCACGACATGTACCGCAATGCCTTCCAGTATGACCGCTACGACCGCAAGGGGCCGAAGATCTTCTGCGGCGAGTGGGCCACACGCGAGGGGTCTCCCACCACCAACATGAATGCGGCGCTGGGCGATGCTGCATGGATGAGCTGCATGGAGCGAAACTCCGACATCTGCATCATGTCGTGCTATGCCCCCCTCTTCGTCAACGTGGAGCCTGGCGGCATGCAGTGGGCCAGCGACCTCATCGGCTACGACGTGCTGAACTCCTACGGTTCGCCATCCTATTGGGCACAAGTGCTGTTCTCGAAGTATCTGGGCGACCGCATCGTTCCCGTGGAAGCCACCGACATCCCCAAGCAGAAGCTTGACCGCAACGACGAGGCAAACGCCGTGTTCTATACCGCCACAAAGGATGCCAAGACAGGCAAGATTTACTTGAAGCTGGTGAATGCTGTGGGCGATGCCCAACAACTGAAAATCAAGCTCGAAGGTGTGCAGAAGGTGAAATCGAAAGCAGAGAAGATTGTACTGAAGTCCGACAAACCGGAAGACACAAATACTATCGACAAGCCGATGAACATCACGCCAGGAAAATCCACTCAGAAGGTGGGCAAGCAGTTCCCCATCACCCTGCCCCCCTACTCTATCACAGTGCTAGTGATAGAGTGACCCTAAGAAATCATCCTTGTTCAGGAGAACCTTTCCTCTGATAGAGAATAAGGTTTTTCGGAAACAAATGAGAATAATGAGAATAATTGGAACCACAAATATGAATAATATATTCTATTCCCATACGTTCCAATTATTCTCATTTGTTTCCAGTCTCTCTGATTCGTTTCCCGGGTGAGAAATATTATTCGTGGAAATAATTATCGTACTGTGCGGTTGAAAGACGCTGAAAGCGTCACCTCTCAATAGCCGTAGGTCGGAACGACCTGCGGAAAAAAGTCAGGGGCTGACATCGACCCTAAAGGGGTCGCCTCTCAATAGCCGTAGGTCGGTAATCGACTAAGTCGCTTCGCTTGTCGAAGAACGACCTGCGGATAAAAGGCAGGGTCGATGTCGTTAGCACCCATCATTCCGGGGGTACTGCGTACCCTCGGCTACTGAGAGACGACCCTTTTAGGATCGATGCTACGTTGCACTACCATCCGGGGGTGCTTCGCACACCCCGGCTATTGATCGGTGACCGCTCTGCGGTCAGAATCAGTTTCACACGTTTCAACCGCACAGGTCGAAAATTTCAGGGTGTCCTATTGGTTGTACGCCCAAGCATCTAGAACAGGCGCTGGGCGAAGAGCGTGAGGTAGATGCGCCAGTTGCGCCAGATGTGGCCACCGTCGGTCTCCAGGTATTCGTATTTGTAGCCCATCTTGTCGAGGTACTCGCGGTAGGTCTTGTTCTGCTGGTAGAGGAAATCGGTGCTGCCGATGGCTATCCAGTAGAGGGCGGGCTTGCGCTGGAACATGGTCTTGAGCTGCTGCTCCACTTCGGGGGCGACGGGCTGGTTGCGGCTGCCCAGCGACACGGCGGCGGAGAACAGTCCCACGTAGTTGAACATGTCGGGATAGAGCTTGGAGATGCTGAAGCTGTGGCCGCCGCCCATCGACAGGCCGCAGATGGCTCGGCTCTGCTTCTTGGCTATGGTGCGGTAGTTCTTGTCGACGTAGCTGACGATGTCCTTAAAGCTCTCCTCGGTAGAGGCTACAGGCCGAGAGGACTGATGGCCCATGAACGAGGGCTTGTACATGGACGAGGCGTAGGGATGACCTGCCTCGGGCGCCCACTCGCCAGGGGCAGCCTCGCAGTTGGCGTTGCCGTTGGGCATGACCACTATCATCGGCTTCGCCTTGCCGCTGGCGATGAGGTTGTCCAGTATCTGGGCGGCGCGGCCCAGCGTGGTCCAGGCCTCCTCGTCGCCACCGGCCCCGTGGAGCAGGTAGAGCACAGGATAGCGGCCGCCCTTGTCGTAGCCGGCGGGGGTATAGACGGTCATGCGGCGCGTGGTCTTCAGCGTGGGCGACTCATACCACACCTTGCTCACATTGCCGTGGGGCACGCGGTTCACATTGTAGAGACTGCCCTTGTCGCCCTCCTCCTTGGTGACGATGAAGATGTTCTGGAAGGAGGCGATGTCGCGGCAGCGGTAGACGTTCGACGGGTCGAGCATCTCCATGCCGTTCACACGGAACTTGTAGCTGTACATCTCCGGCTGCAGCGGCTGGGTGGTGTAGCTCCACACGCCCCGCTCTTCTTTCATGGCGGCGGAGGGGGTGCCTTCGGGCAGGAAGTCGCCCGTCACCTCGACGGTGACGGCCTTCGGTGCATAGAGGCGGAAAGTGACGGTGCCGTCGGCATTTTGCTCCGGCGACGTGATGTTGTTCTGGTCGAACAAAGCCTGCTGGGCAGAGGCGGTGGCGACGGCCAGCAGTGCGACGATGGAAAGTAAAAGTTTCTTCATTTTGCAAATGAGTTTTTGGTTAGCGCGTGCAAAGATACGATTTTTCTGCATTATTCTAGCATTTTATTTGGAAATTCTTTCATTTTTTATTATCTTTGCACTGTCTTAAAACTATAGAACGTATGAAACATCCTCTTTTCTCTTTACTACTATTGCTCGTTTTGCAGATGATGGCAACAGGCGCGATGGCCGACGACGGCACAGGCACGCTGTGTGTGCATCTGAAGGACGGCAGCAGGGTGCGGTTCGTGCTGCCGGTGGAGCAGCCAGTGGTCAGTTGCCAGGAAGGTGTCATGCGCGTTGACTATCAGATGGGAGATGGCATGCTGTCGACCATTTGCTATCATCGCGACGAAGTGGCATTTCTGAATGTGGAAAAGCAGGGCGAAGTCATTACTGGCGAGATGTCACCCGCCGACGCCCGCATCCTGTTCGACCTCACCCGTCCTGGCGTGCTGCATGTCAGCGGTCTGAAAGCGACAGACCGCCTGCAAGTGTACCGGCTCGACGGCAAGCATGCCAAGGCCGACACTGCGCGCCACGGCGACGAGGCCACCGTCGACCTGAGCCGTGAGCCACGTGGCGTCTACATGGTGAGTGTCAACAACAGTTTCACCTTTAAACTGATGAAGCCATGAAGAAACTGATGCTTTCCCTTGCTACGGCGGCACTGGCAGTGCCCGCCGCAGCCCAGCAGTATATCGTAGTCGACGGAGAAACGCCCGTGCTGGCCGACGACGTGGAGCGAATCACCTACGAGCAGAACGACCAGTTCGACCAGATGCTGCTGCCCGGCATTCTGGCTGCCGACCCCAAGACTACGCTCTTCAGTCAGGCCCTGCAAGCCACGGGACTGGCCGACACGCTGAGCAACTACTGGTATGCAGACTACAAAGCAAAAGAACAGCGTTACAGATACATATCGCACACTTGGCAAGAAGTGGCCTACTATAACCAGCACCGCTATAAGAACTACACCGTGTTTGCCGAGACCGACGACGTGTTCGCCGCTCAGGGCATCACCAGCCTCAGCCAGCTGAAGGCATACGCCAAGCAGGTTTACGATGCTGCCTTCCCGGAGGATGCCGGCGTGAGCGACCTCACCGACCGCCGCAACTCGCTGAACCGCTTCGTGGCCTATCACATTCTGAAGCATGGGAGTACCTACTGGTATCTCACGGCTTTGGACAAAGAAGAATGGTTATCGATGGGACTCTGCGTGGACAGCACCAAGACCGACATGTCGGCCTGGTACGGCACGCTGATGCCCGAGGGCACGCTGAAGTGCACCTATCCCCTCAGTGGCGGTGAGCGCGGGCTCTACCTGAACCGACGGGGACTGGGCGACCAGCCCGACAAATACGGCAAGCAGGTGCGCGGCGCCCTCATCGTGGCCAACGGCGAAGAGGGCTTCGACCACACATGCTTCAATGGCAACTATTTCCACATCGACCGCATCCTGGCCTACGACCAGACCACCCGCGAGGAGGTGCTCGGCAGTGAGCTGTGGCGCGTGGACTTCAAGACCCTCTCGCCAGATATTATGAATAATGCAGCCGACCTGAGGGCTAATTATTGGACAAGCGTCGGCGCTGTTCCCCAAACTGGCACAAACCGCATCTATGCATGGGACTGCATGGAGAATGTGGCGGGCGACACGTCGTTGGCTAGTGTAGGACTGGTGGCCCGCAAGGCCCACGCCAGTTTATACGCCTGGCAGGGCGACGAGATGAACATCTTCGATGCTTTCGACCTGACCGTCAAGCTGCCGCCGCTGCCAGCCGGCGAATGGGAAGTGAGAATGGGGACATTCGTGCTGAACACACGCCCTGTAATAAGGGTCTATCTTAACGACGAGGTCGTCATCGACGCGCTCGACTGCTCGAAGCTCCAGTTTGAGGACGAGCAGGAGCGGGCGCGCGTCAGGTGCGCACCGACGGAATGTATGTATTTCAGCCCGAATGGCGTGCAAACCAGCTTTTCCAGCGTTGACTTAGCCGTGCGCTATGTGCTGGGAAGAATACAGAGCGACGGAAAAAGCGACAACACGCTGCGCTTGCAGTTCATCGCGCCACCCCAAACAGACTTGACGCCAGAGATGCAGCTCGACTATTTTGAGTTCGTGCCAAAGGCCGTGTTCGACAATCAGGAAATACCCGAAGAATAAGAAAGGAGGAGACACGCTATGAAGAAAACAATGATACTGGCATTGGCCATGATGGCATGCGTCCTTACCGCCACCGCACAAGATGTGACCGTGCTCCACATGAAGGACGGCACCACCCGCCGATTCACCAACGGCGTGAAAAACGCCACACAGGTGCAGTTCTTTGAATATCTGCCCCATGAGGGCAAGCCCCCCGTCTATAACACCACTCAGCATGACAACGGCTACAACTATCAGTGGGATGTGACGCAGGCATGGCACATCGACGGGCAATACAACGTGGCCGTCGTATGGGAAGACTTCCTGCCCGAAGGCTTCCAGCCACGCTACGGGCTGTGCTTCGGCACCCAGCCCGACCTCTCAGTGGAGCACTGTGACACGATGAAGTACTCCGTGAGCGAAGACGCCTATTGGATGGATGAACACTACTCCAGATTGCATTTCATCTTTGTCGGCCAGCAGTCACCGCCAGATTTCACGCTGGAATGGCAGGGAAAGGAGGGAGAGGATGGACAACGTTTTGACATCATCGCCAAGCGACTCAGAAACGACAACCATCTCGCCATCAGCCTCCTGCCCGGCCAGACCTACTACTACCGCACATTCGCCGAGGGACAGGTGGAAGAAGGAGGACAACTGAAGACCAAGGTGTTCTACGGGCCGGAAAAGAGCTTCCGCGTGCCCCGCGTGATGGCCGACGCCGGCTATTTCGCCACTCCCTGCGGCACCGCCGAGGCAGTGGCCGCCTTTGCCGCCCATTTCCCAGAGACGGTGAAAGCACCCACCTGGAAGGAGATGGAGGGCCTTTGGAACCTCTGGCTGGCCACCGACGAGGGCCGGCAGACAGACCTCACAGCAGACATCACCTCGGACACTTTCGACGACGGCACGGGCTACCGCCTCAACCGCATACCCGATGCTTTCTATACTTGGATGAGCAGGCGAGAGGTAGTCATCGATGCCTTCGACGGCCTGACGGAAATCAGCCAGTTGAAAAACCAATATGGTGAGCTTGAGCCGACCGTCTCGACGGAGAGGGTTACTGATGTAGACTCCATCCCCGGCGGCAAATACATACGCTTCAAATCATTGTTCGCAACAATAAACACTTATGCCACCTATCACAGCACTGAAGTGGTGCCGGGCATACGCTACAGGCTCGTGGTGAATTTCGCCCCAGAGACACTGCCTACAGCCACCGCGAACGACTCCGTGCCAACAAAGGTGGATGTGTGGGCTCTGCATCCGGACGGAACGGAGGAGGCCGAGCTGGTGAAAAAACACGAAGTGACGGCCTTGCAGATGAGCACCTACGAAAATGGCGACTTCCTTACCACCGACATGGGCCTTGGCTTGAAGATTGGCACTCATGTGCAGACTAGCGAAGTAAGGAACGGCATTTTTAACCGCATCATGCGCATTGCCGAGATACGTCTCATACCGGAGGAGTAAGGAGGGAAAGGAGTTGAGGAGTTGAGGAGTTGAGGAGGTAAAGGAGGTGAGGAGTAAGGAGTTGGGGAGTAAGGAGTTGAGGAGGAAGGAGGTAAAGTAGAT
>JAEEGH010018906.1_pt1 | contig 14514 bp, 6 predicted proteins | sample 9134181 | NCBI WGS metagenome assembly JAEEGH01 (sample SAMN16246544, study PRJNA631951) | gut metagenome | biome: gut microbiome; feature: rumen; material: DP-attached | host: Bos | place: Iran: Karaj | collected 2018-10 | reverse complement strand
AACCGAATACGATTCTGAATACGCCAACAAAGTCTGCTTTGAAGCAAATCAAATCCGCGACCAGAAGGATGTGTCAAAAGGTTCTGTAGAAGCTGTAGATTTCCTTGAAACAAAATGTCAGGAAAATCTTTTCAACTATGGAATCCTTACACGCTATGTTCAGGCTGTTGCCCACATGAGCCGCTTTGTAGATTGTGCCGGACTTTTTGCTGGAGAAGATGATAACGCAAAATGGACTTCTTATGTAAAAGCAGCTGAGTTCAGAGCCCAGCAGGTTATCCGCTATTCTGGTGATAAGGAACTTGCCGAAAAATGTCACTATGCCCTCTGCTGGATTTACTGGCATGATAAAGATTATGACAAAGGCCGTGAACACCTTGGAGCTTTACCGTCAATCAGCAGCAATATGCTTCGTGAAACTATTTCTTCTTACTACGCTTATGTTGAAGATGGAATGGATGCCTTGAGAGATTCAGTTCGCGAAAACTATCAGAACTTTGTCCGTGCAATCAATAAGCAGTTTGTTTATTCTGCCGAACAGTTTATGTGGGAAGGAACTCTTGAAGAAGTTGAAGCTAACTGCCACTGGGCTCTTTCTGTAATGGATAAGTTTATGGAAAACGAAAAGATGCGTGCTTACTGCCAGGGCTTCTACCGCGACACAGCCAAATATCTGATTGCTGCTTACCTTAGAAACAACAAGCCAGAAAAAGCCGCAGCAAAGTGGAAGTCTCTTATCAAAAAGATTGATGAATACGTAGATTTCTGCGATAAAATGAACGCTCAGGACAAGGCTCAGCTCTTGAAGGATTTCGGCGAAAAAGGAACCGAAAACATGATTCACTACAACCGCGAGTTTGCCGATTCCAAGATTGCCTTTATACTCAGCCAGTTAAAGAGCTGGTGTGATGGAGAAGTTTTTGCCAGGTTTAAGTCGCTGATTCAATAAGCTTGCAAAGCCTGTTATTCCAAATCAACATCACCATCAGTACAAGTAACTTTTGTAGCAGTTATACCGTTCTTCCAGTTTGTTCCTTTTGTAAGCGCATTCCATTGAGCTGAAGTACCTGCATAAGACAAAGAGTTAAGCTTGCTTGAATTGTAGAACAGGTAATTTGCTATGCTTGTAACACTTGTACTGATTGTTACAGCCATATTACTGCTTGAACTTGTAGCTGTAATTCTTCCAAAAGGTGAATAACCGTAATAGTTTGCACTATTGCCAGTAGCCCAAGTTAGATTTCTTCCTATATGTAACTCCTCTATAGGACAGTCATAGAAAAGCCCCCTGCCTGTAGAATTACTGCTGTAGGTATTATATCCAAGAGTAAGTTCATCCGTTCCGTCTTCAATAGTAACATTCTTTAATCCTGTACAACTGTTAAATACACCGTTTCCTATGCTCGTTACGCTTGCAGGTATCGTAATTGCTCCAAGTTTTGAACAACCACTGAAGGCATAAGCTCCTATACTGGTTACGCCATCTGGAATTGTAAAACTGGTAAGCTTTGAACAACTGTAGAACGCATAAGTACCTATGCTTGTTATTTGTGCAGATGCATTAATCGTAACAGATGTAACTCCAGATGATGAGTAGAACATATAGTTTGGTATGCTGGTCACATTTTCTCCAATTGTTACCACCATACCTGTAGATGCATTTCTCGCAAACGGTGAATAACCGTAATAGTTTGCACTATTGCCAGTAGTCCAGGTTAGATTTCTTCCTATATGTAACTCCTCTATAGGACAATCATAGAAGAGTCCCCTGCCTGTAGAATTACTGCTGTAGGTATTATATCCAAGAGTAAGTTCCTCCGTTCCATCTTCAATAGTAACATTCTTTAATCCTGTACAGCTGTTAAATGCATAGTTTCCTATGCTTACAACACTTGCAGGTATTGTAATTGCTCCAAGATTTTCACATCCTGCAAACGCATAACTTCCTATAGAAGTAACACTTTCAGGTAATGTTAAGCTTGTAAGATTTGAACAATTGTAAAATGCATAATCACCTATCCTTGTTAATTCTGAATCTTCATCAATCGTAACTGATATAACTCCAGATGAACCATAGAACATATAATATGGGATTTTTGTTACATTTTCTCCGATTGTTACTGCCATGCCTGCAGATGAATTGTATGCAAATGGTGAATAGCCGTAATGGTTGTCGGTACATTCACCAATACTGCAATCTCTTCCTATATAAAGTACTTCTATAGGGCAGTCATAGAAAAGTCCCTTACCTGTACCACTACTTTCATATTTATTATATCCAAGAGAAAGTGATGCCGCATCGTCCTCAATAGTAACATTTTTTAATCCTGTGCAACGGTTAAATACACCTATTTCTATATCAGTTATGCTTGCAGGTATCGTAATTGCACCAAGTTTTGTACATCCTGCAAACGCATAACTTTCTATAGAAGTAACACTTTCAGGTATTCTTAAGCTTGTAAGCTTAGAACAATTGTAAAATGCATAATCACCTATCCTTGTTAATTCTGAATCTTCATCAATCGTAACTGATATAACTCCAGATGAACCATAGAACATATAGTCTGATATAGCGGTTACATTTTCTCCGATTGTTACTGCCATGCCTGCAGATGAATTGTATGCAAATGGTGAATAGCCGTAATCACTGCCGGTATAGAAACTAAAAATGCAATCTCGTCCTATGTGAAGTTCTTCTATAGAGCAGTCATAGAAAAGTCCCTTTCCTGTACCACTCTTGGTATAGGTATTATATCCAAGATTAAGCGATGTCGCTCCGTCTTTTATAACAATATTCTTCAATCCTGTACAACCGTTAAAAGCAAAGTTTCCTATACTCGTTACGCTCGCTGGTATTTCAATTGCTCCAAGATTTTTACATCCATTAAATGTCGATGCTGCAATACTGGTTAATCCAGTGCTGTTCTCAAAAGAAAGATATATCTTTGCACCTGTAGAAGGAATTGCCTTAATTTTTGAAGCAAGCGTACTAAGTGTGCTGCTTGTAGCCCCGCTGAACGTCAAATAATATGTGCCGGTTTCTCCAGTTAAATCCAGAGAATCCAACTGTTCCGGTGTGATTACATTACCATTGAACCATTTAGCATATAGTGTAATATTTGACGGATTAATTCCAGAAATACTTGTAATTTCAGTACCTTCTTCAAAGGTTGAAGTTGTGTACCAGGCTTCAAACTTTCGCCATCCATTTTTAATATTTGAAGCAGCTGGAAGTGCAGTTCCATATCGTGAATAAGTTTCTGCAGGAGAAAAATCGTTTACCCAGTTTCCACCATTCAAAACATAAGTGATTGTATAAGTAGGATTTAATTCGTTAAGAATAATTTCTTTTGTACTATCAACATCTGCGGCAACATGAACAATCTCCGGGTAAGTATAATTTTCGTTGCGATATGCATTGTCACAATAGAAAGTTACCTTTAATCTCCATTCCCCTACCGGAATGTTATTAACAGAATAAACATAATGATTATCGCTTAATTCACTCTGTTTCTGCGAACCAGTAACTGTAGCTCCTGTTTCCCGATTTTCAAGCCAGGCTTTTACTGAACCTACCCCTGCATTCTGCGGCAAGGTAAAGCTTACAGAAACTGAACCTGTACTTCCGGTGCTTCCCGTAGACGCAAAGCTTACTGCAAAAGAAAGAATATTGTTTCCATTTACTATAGTATGATTTTCCAGTTTTCCTTCAAAAGAGCTTCCTCCAATTTTTGAAGTAAGAATAAAATCATACGTTCCAGTCTGCATTTCAAGCTCTGCATTTTGTAAAGCTTCGTAATTACTGTATGATGCAATAGTTGCAAACGTATCTGTTGTTGATGACTGTCTTGCCTTCAGAACAAAATCAGTCATATCTTCTGATTGAGGATTTGGCTCTATAGTTCTGCAGCTGAGAGAAAATCTTATTTTTGCTGCAGTTTCATTATAATCAGCAGTATTCTTACAGGAAAAGAACAGAGCTAAAAAAATCTGAACAAGTGTTATATATAGAATCTTAGATCTTTTCATTAGTTATTTCCTCCAACTGTTACGTTTATTGTAGATGAATAATATCTTCCGTTTTTGCTGGCTTCCAGATAGATGCTGTAAACACCTGCAGTCAAAGAGCTTGTTTCCAACTCCAGAGTGTTTCCTGTAACTGTTTGTGCAACATTATCTATGTACCATTGATAATTAGAATAATCTTCACTGGCAGTAAACGTTAGTGTTGTACCACTTTCTGTTTTCGTTACGCTTATATCTGAATAAGGCGCTACAGTAACTGTAAAACCAGTATTTTTCCATTTTGCATACAGAGTGACAACACCTGTACTTCCCGCAGGAATTGAAGTTACCTTAGCCCCGGAAAAATCTGGTGTTGCATACCAGCCTATAAAGCCGTAACCGGTTCGTGCTGGCTCAGCAAAAGTAATTGTACTGCTTTCTATTGTATAGCCTGCAGGATTAGAATTACTGTTTGTTCCGCCATTCAATACATAAGTAATACTGTATTCCTTTGGCTGATATTTTGCATAGAAATGTTTATTTCCAGTTTCTCCGTCGCCAACAGCTTCTACAGCATCTCCCGTAAAACTTGATGTTGTAAACCAGCCCATAAAGTCATAGCCATTTTTATTTGCCGCCGCCAGACTAATTTGATTACTTGCAACATTATAGCTTACAGGATTATTTGCAGAGTTTGTTCCGCCGTTTAATGTATATTCTATACTGTAAGTAACAATCTGCCATTTTGCATACAAAGTTCTATTACCAATGCTTTCTGCTGGGATTGAGGTAATTGCATCTCCTGAATAATCAGAAGTTCCATACCAGCCCTTAAAGTCATAACCTGTTCGTATTGGCTCAGCAAAAGTAATTGTACTGCTTTCTATTGTATAGACTGCAGGATTAGCCGTATTGTTTGTTCCGCCATTCAATTCATAAGTAATACTGTACTCAGCTAACTCCCATTTTGCATAAAGGGTAATTGCACCAGTTTCACCGCCAGCTATTGCTGTAACTTCAGTTTCATTATCATTAACTGTTTTATACCATCCGCTGAAAGTACAACCTTTTCTTGAAGGATTTTTCAGCGTAATTGTTGCATCAAGCATTGTATAACTTACAGGATTTTCTCTGTTGTTTGTTCCACCATTTAATTCATACGTAACCTGATAGTGTGCGATTTCCCATTTTGCATATACAGTTTTATTACCAGTAGTTCCTGAAAGATACCACCATAGTCTAGAATCTGTAAAATCCTCTGTTTCATACCAACCGGCAAACTCATAACCAGTTTTCTCCGGTTCAGTAAGCCAAACATTATCTTCTACAGTATAGCTTTCTTTATTCAAACTGTTATTTGTTCCGCCGTTAAGCACATACGTAACAGTGTATGTAATAATCTCCCACTTAGCATAGAACTTCTTATCTCCGTTTTCGCCTGCTGTAACTGAAGCAACTTTATTATCTGTACAAGCCTCATCTGTAAACCAGCCAAGGAACTTGCAACCATTTCTTACCGGTTCAGTCAGCTCAAAAGAATCTTCAATTGTGTACGAAGTTTTAGCAAGGTCTCCGTCACTAAAGCTTCCTGAATTCAACTCATAAGTTATCTTATAATTGATGATTTCCCATTTTGCGTACAGTTTTATGTTTCTCCAGTTAGTCCCTTTCTCAATTGTTTCAACACGCTCACTGCTAAGGTCTTCTCTCTCGTACCAGCCCGCGAATTTATAACCGGTTCGAGTTGGTTCAGTTAAAGTGATATCGCTTTCTATATTATATTTTGCAGGATTAGCTGTACTATTTGTTCCACCATTCAATTCATATTCAAGTGAATATTCTTCCACAATCCATTTTGCGTAAAGCTTTATTGCCTCAATTTTTCCACCAACAACAGTAGTAACAGCCTCGCCATTATAATCCTGTGTCGAATACCAGCCAACAAACTTATACCCGTCTTTTGAAGGAGCTTTTAGTGTGATTTCAGACTGTTCTATTGTATAACTATATGGATTATCTGCAGCATTTTTTCCACCATTTAATTCATATTCAATAGGATAAACCGTAAGCTCCCATTTTGCATAAAGCTCGGTATCGGAATAAATATAAGTTCCTTCTTCCACTTTTTTATTGCTTATTTTGTCAAACCAGCCAAGGAAGGTCATACCTTTTGAAGAAACAGGTGAAATCTGCTGTTCACGTATGTAATTACCTTCCTGAATAAAGAATGAAGATGGAAGGGATTCTTCTGTCTGATATTCTGAACTAAAGGAAACTGTACAGTATTTTGTTTTGCTCGGTGTAAATATTTCATTACTTTCAGCCTTAACTGACCAATAGTCAACTTCACCATCAGAAAGGTATGCTTCAAAAGCTTCATCTACCTCAACTGCTTTTTCTTCAGAATGATTGTTTCCACCATTTGTCATATAACTAAGAAGCATATCATCATCAGTATCAACTTGTTTTACTGTAGAAGTACCAGGAGAAACTGTATAAAGCATTACAGAACTTTTTGAAAGCTCCTTTGAAACCGTAGCTCCACTGAATGCAAGAAGGTATTGTTCATTCAAACCAAAAGTTGGTACAAGAAGAACCATACTTTCATCATCAGGAACAGAAAAAAAACGGCTGTTTCCATCAGGGAAGATAACAAAGCCATTCAAAGCAGAATTATTTTCCATTACACTTTTTGCTGAAATTGTAATAGGAATAAGACCTCTAAAGAAACGGAGAGGTATATAGTCAACCCATTCCTGGTCTTTAGACGAATCTCCATTTAAGTCTGGATTTATAATCCTGATATTTACACCGGTATCTACAAACGGCTCCGTAATATCACCATAAGTCAGTTTAACCTTTATAGGACCATATTTTGCATCCGGTAAGATTTTTGGAATTATATAAGAAAGTCGATTTGAAGTAGAATTATCATAAGGTTCAATTGTAAGATTTGAATCAGCTGAAGTAATCTCATATTTAGAGCTCGTACATTCATTTTCACTTATGTTTTCGAAATAAATTGACATTACATAAGTTTTTGTATAATTTCCGAAAAGATATCCATCATCTTTATATTCCTCTTCAATTATACCAGTAACCTTAAGATTGTACTGATTCTTATTTACAAGGGCTATTGTTCCCATGTAATCTCCGGAGTTTGCAATTTTTAATCCAGAGACTACAACAACCTCATTTCCATTTGTTATTGTTACAGTCTGTTCATCGTTTATTGTAGGTGCAGTAAGGACAATCTCACCTTTTTCATTACTTTCACCATCGCTATGAAAGTTTTTATATTTTGTTGATTTTCCAATTCCTTTGATTCCACTAACAGAGGTCGCAGCAGCTCTTCCTGCATTCTGGTTTGCAAATCCTACAATCTTAAGACTGTATTCAAGATTTGTTCCACCTTTTCTAAAATACGGTATGCTGTTATTTTTAATTACATCCTTTACTTCTTCTGATTCTTTCGTAAAGGTTCCAAGTGTTTCTACAGTAAGACTTGATGAATCTGCCTCAAGTATTCTATAAGGTGTACCGTTTTCAGAAACATAAGAGTCAAGCACCTCATACTCAGTACCGTTATCCATTCTTACCCAAGTTCCCCAGAAAAATGAATCAGAAAAAACGGCATTATTATTCTTCTCGTCCACTCGTATAGTAAAGCTTACAGATTTGTCTTTATAAGTAATTGTTATGAGAATAGAGTCCCCAACCACTGTAAGAGTACTACCGTCTTCTGGAGAAGAAGCCCATCCATCAACTACATCCTCTGTATTGTCGCTGTATTTTGCCTTTACCAAAAGACCACTCAAGTTAAGAGTATCACCTGCTTCGTATAAAACGTTGTATGGTTTATGGGCTATATAGATTTCTACAAGACTTTTGTTTTGCCCAGGATTATCTAGATTTTGTGGCCCAGTAGTTGCCGTATCACAACCAGTAAACCCTATAATAATGATAAAAAGAGAAAACAATATAATAGAAAACAATTGTTTTTTCATATAATCTCCTCAAAAATGGTTTTTTCCGCACAAATACATATTATAACATTTTTTTAATAAACGTGTAATTATTTCAAGAAAAATCATACAAAAAAAATGTCGGGACAAGCCCGACATTTAATTGAATCTATCTTATTTCACCTTTCCGTTCTTATACTTCTCAACCGTCAGCCATTTGCCGTCAGCCCCAATTTTTTTACCGTCAATTTCTACAAAACCATCGGTCGTGTGCAATTCCATTTCGGCAAACTTTTCAGGCTTAACGTAGCACAGTTCTTCATCCGGCACACCAAAACCTTCCGGCTCAAGCACAGTGCCAACCTCAAACTGAGGAGCAAAAATAACTTCGCAGGTATCTTTGTCGGTAGTCGGATCACTTGCAGCAAGAAGCATACCGTTACTTCGCACACCGCGGAAGTTTGCAGGCTTGAGATTGTAAACAAGTACAATGTTCTTGCCAAGGAGTTCTTCCGGTTTATAGAAGTTTACAATTGAACTAACAATCTGGCGAGTCTCTTCTTCACCACAATTCAAAGTCAAAATATAAAGGAAGCTTCCACCCGGATGCTGTTCAACCTTTTCAATCTTGCTAACCTTTAAGATTACGCGTCGACTGAATCTTTCAGCCAGTGGCAGCTTATCGATTTCTGCTGGAGTAAGCTTTTTGGTATTATCAGTCTGTTTTTTAAGCTGATCAGCAGAAACTGCCTGAACATTACTCAAAATCTTCTGCAATCTTTCTTTACCTATAATTCTAAAGAAGCTACCTAAACGTGGTCCCTGCTCCTTGTTAATAAGAACATTATAAAGTGCTGTGAACAAAAGCTTTGTATCAAGACCAAGAGCAGTTGCAACATCGTAAATTGCCTGCTGACAATCCTTATCAGTTTCAAAAGTATCAACCTTTGGAACAACTTCCTCAAGAACTTTCTTTACAGCCGCAGCCATTTCGGTAGACAAAGTAGCCTTACTTCCATCAGTGCGCAAAGCAAAGCAGAACTCAGGAGCACAATCCGGAGCAGAATGCTGAATCCAGAACCATGCACACGCAATTCTTCGGCGGAGACGTTCTTCCTGTTCAGGCTTTACATCTCCAAGAGCCTTAATAACTGCATCAATATCACCAGAATAAATCTGAAGCAAAGTTGTCAGCTGGCGGATTGTAATCTGGTACGGCATAACTTCAGGAATAACACCGTCAGTCTGAGAAAGCATATAAATGCGTTTTTCTTTATTAAAGTGATCTTCTGATTTTGCCTTATCAATACCGTAAACAATTCTTTCAGTCTTGTCATAATCTTCGTAAACCTTAAGAACGTCCATGTCAAAGCTGATGGCAAACTCAGTGTTAGGTCGTGTGCCCGCAAAAAGATAACGCAAAACCTCTGCCTGATAAACATCCAATGCATCAGGAAGTGCAATAACCTTTCCCTTTGAAGAAGACATTTTTCCAGGAACACCCTTTAAGTTTACAAAATCATAGCGCATGGTCACCGGAGCATCCCAGCCATAAATACGCTTACTTACTAATTTTGCAGTATCATAACTTCCACCCGGACTGATGTGGTCTTTTCCACCCGGCTCAAAAACAACCTTTTCTTCGTTCCAGCGCATAGGCCAGTCAACACGCCAGCCAAGCTTTGCACCCTTAAAAGTTCTGATATCGGCAGTTTCGCAGTTACCGCATTCACACTTGTAGGTAATTCCATATTCGCCGTCGTAATTTGTAATTTCAGTTGTATCCTTATTACACTTGCCGCAGAAAATTGCAACCGGCCAGTAGACATCTTCCGGCTTCATTTTGTGCTGGTCATCGCGATATTCGTTCAAACATTCCTTAATTACATCGCGGTTCTGCATAGCCTTGCGCATACCTTCTGCATAACGGTTTGCACGGTAACGGCTTGCCTGATACAAAAACTCCGGAGCAATACCAACACGTGGCAGCTGAGTTTCAATATCAACCTCGTGATGGCGCGCATAGTTTTCGTTGCGTCCAGTTGTATCTGGAACTTCAGTTATAGGATAGCGAAGATATTTTTCAAGGATTTCCGGGTCTGGCATATTAGCAGGAACCTTTCGGAAAACATCATAATCATCCCAGGAATAAATAAAGCGTACTTTTTTACCCCGGTCACGCAAGGCACGCACAACTAAATCTACAGTTATAATTTCTCGGAAGTTTCCAAGATGAACAGTTCCACTCGGTGTAATTCCCGAAGCACAAGTATATGAATCCAAATCTCCCTTTTCGCGGATAATCTGGTCAGCCATCTGATCTGCCCAATGACAAAGCAGCGGATCTCTCTTAGTATTGTTATTTTCGTTACTCATAAGGGCTATTATAGTGATTTTCTTCCATAATAGCAAATGACGGAAATCTGGATGTAAAAGCTGTAGATTAATCGTTTAATATTTAAGTAATTTTAATTAATTTATTGCTTTAAATTTAATCTATGTTAAACTAATATTAACTTAAACATTAAAAAAGTAACATAAGGAGGAATTTTTAATGAAAAAGTTAATGAAAACATTGTCTGCACTTATTGCAGCTGCAGCTTTAGTTTCTATGGTTGGATGCTCCAAAAAAGAAGGCTCAAAAGCAGTTTCTGGTGCAGCATCATCAAAAGCTTTAAGCTATGCCGATGTAGAGCTTGGAAAAACTGGTACGGATATTTCCGCTACAATCAAACTCCTTACTCACAGAACAGACATGCTTCAGGATGGATATTCGGGAGTAACTTTTGCAAAATACCTTGCTGAATTTAACAAAGTTTATCCAAACATTAAGGTAGAGATTGAAGGAATTACCGATTACGCAAGCGTTTCATTATTACGACTTCAGGGTGGTAACTGGGGCGATATTATGATGATTCCAGCAATCGATAAAAAGGAACTTAAAAACTACTTTGTTTCTTTTGGTGATCTTGCAACAATGGAAAAACAGATTAAGTTTGCCACAAACTGGGAATACGAAGGACAGGTTTATGGTATTCCGTCAACAGGTAATGCACAGGGTGTTCTTTACAACAAAAAGGTTTTCAAGCAGGCTGGAATTACAAAGCTTCCTAAAACAACCGACGAGTTTATTGCCGCACTTAAGCTTATTAAAGAAAAAACTGATGCAATTCCTCTCTACACAAACTATGCCGCTGGCTGGACAATGGGTGCCTGGGATGCTTATCTTGGAGGCTCTGCTACAGGTGATGCAGATTATATGAACAATGTTCTTCTTCATACAAAAAATCCTTTCCAGAACTACGGCGACGGAACTCACGCTTACGCCGTTTACAAGGTTCTTTACGATGCAGCAGCAAACAAACTCATTGAAGATGACTATACAACTACCGATTGGGAAGGCTGTAAAGGTATGATTAACCGTGGCGAAATTGGAACAATGGTTCTTGGTTCCTGGGCCTTTACACAGATGCAGGGAGCTGGTCCAAATCCTGATGATATCGGCTATATGTCTTTCCCTATCACAATCAAGGGAAAACAGTATGCTTCTGCTGGTCCTGACTACTGTTTCGGTATCAACGCAAAAGCTGCTGATGTAAATAAAAATGCCGCTATGATTTTTGTTAAGTGGTTCACAGAAAAATCAGGTTTTGCTTACAATGAAGGCGGAATCCCTATTTCTGCTGGCGACAACAATTATCCTGCTGCTTATGCCGCATTCTCTGAAAACAATGTTGCCTTTGTTTCTGATAATCCTGCCGCTACCGGCGAATCAGATTTGTTCAACGAATTAAACTCTGAATCCGAGCTTAACATCAACGCAGGCGGAAACCTCAAAGTTCAGCAGATTATTGAACATGCTTCTAACGGCACAAAAACTTTCGATGCAATTATGGACGAATGGAACAAAGCCTGGTCTGATGCACAGAAAAGTGAAGGTGTTGAAATAAAATATTAATCATATCTCTCCTATCTAATTGTATTTAGGGCTGCGGCTGTTTTATGACTTTTACACAAGAGCAGCTGCAGCTCTTTTTTTTGATATAAATCTTTTGAGGTTTATGAAATGAATGTAAAAAAAATAAATATCCGTTATTCAAAAGTGATGGTGATTGCAGCTTTTATAATAATTCCGCTTCTTCTGCTTTTTACCTTCACCTATCTGCCATTCGGCGAAATGGTAAGCTACAGTTTTTATAAAATGAAATATATTGGTGAAAGGACTTTTGTTGGATTAAGAAATTACAAAGATCTTTTTACCCGCGATGATATTTTCAGGTCGCTCAAGAACTCACTTTATTACATGGGCGGTTCTGTGGTTCAGCTGGTACTGGCACTTCTGCTTGCTACCCTCCTGAGTTTTAAAACAAAGCTTGGAAATCTTTTTAAGGGAATACTTTTTTTCCCTTTCTTAATAAATGGTATTGCTATTGGTTTTATTTTTAAGTTCTTCTTTACCCATGGTTTCGTTCTTGATACAGTTCTTGGCTGGCTGGGCATTCCTCTGGAAAAGCTTCCATACTGGCTTAAGACTCAAGGCTTAAACAATGTTTCACTCGTTGGAACTTCCGTATGGCGTTATCTTGGTCAGAACATGGTACTTTTTATTGGAGCAATTATGTCTGTAGATGCAGAGCTTTATGAAGCCGCAGAACTTGACGGTGCCTCCAAAGTACAGCAATTTTTTCATATAATTCTGCCCAGCATAAAAACCATAGTCACTCTGAACATCATTCTTTCCATAACAGGTTCCCTTAGTGCCTTTGAACCGCCCTTTGTTATTACAAAAGGTGCAAACGGAACCGGAACCTACTTCATAATAATGGATCAGGTAGCACACACTAGTCAGAAAGTTGGACTTGCTTCAGCCATGGCAGTTTTCCTTCTTATGCTGATTTTCATCGTCACCATCATTCAAAAGCTTGTACTCAAATATGCCTTCAAAAACGCAGACACAGGAACAGGCAAAGGAGACATTTTATGATGTTAGAAAAAAAAGCAAAATATAATTCAGTTGTACAGACCGCATTAAAATACTTTATCCTTATATTCTTTGCCTTCTGTACCATACTCCCTCTAATTTCCTGTCTCATTACTTCTTTGAAAAACACTGAGGAATATCAATCAACTTCCGTAATGGTTCTTCCAAAAATACTGTACTTCAAAAACTTTATTGATGCCTTCAAGCTTGCAAATATGGGACGGGCTTTTATTAATTCATTTGTAGTGCTTGTATTTGTCCTTGCTGGTTCAATTCTCATAAGCTCTCAGCTCGCATTTGTCTTAAACCGTTTCCAGTTTCCGGGTAACACTTTAATCCGTCGTCTCTTTCTTTTTGCGACTCTTCTTCCAGGTGTTGCCATGCAGGTTTCTGTTTATTCAATTATGGGAAAGCTTGGTTTTATCAATCATCTTTACGGTTATATAATAATGATGATGGGAACAGACGTAATTTCAATTTACATTTTCATTCAGTTTATGGAAAATATTTCTGTCTCTCTGGATGAATCAGCTATAATTGATGGTGCTTCCTATTTTAAGATTTACTGGAGTATTATTCTTCCTTTGCTTAAACCAGCAACCGTTACCAGTATGATCTTAAAAGGAGTTAGCTGCTATAACGAATATTACTGTGCTAATCTTTATCTTCAGGATGTTAAGCTCCGAACTGTTGCAATCTCTCTGTATACTTTTACAGGACCGCTGGGCAGTCAATACAATCTTATTTGTGCAGGGGTTATAATATCAATGCTTCCGGCCTTTATTGTATTTATTTTATGCCAGAAGCAGATTTATTCGGGAATTACAAGTGGTGCAGTCAAAGGATAATTCAATCTTTTTTAATAAGATTAAATTATCCTTCAAAACTATTCTCAATGAACTAGCCTTAGCCTGCAAGATGTTCTGCAAAGTGACCGTCCAGATTGTGATAAGCAAAGCTGTATAAAATCTCGGCTACATCATTAAGCGGTTTTCTTGTTTTCAAGCCCATGCTGTGTGCAAAGTTGCAGGCTGCTTTTGTAGATTCAGGGTGCCAGAGCTTGGCATTTTCAAGATTGATGTAAGAAAGATTTTCTGCATAAGCTATTGCCTTGATATGTGCATTCATAAGCTCTATGTTCTTATCATTATTAGGATTATCAATAGAAACTAAAGCTATTCTACAATTCTTGTTACAGCTTCTTACACTCATAATAAGACCGGTGTAATAAGCATCAAAGGCAGAAGGATTTGTTTTAGCAAGCAGAGCATCATTTTCACCAAGATGAATCAGCAAGCCTTCTGGAGCAAGAGGAGCTACTGCTTTTTCAAAATATTCTTTTGCATGTGACATTGTTAGTCCAGCCTCACTCTTGTTATAAAGTTCAAAATTAAAGCTATATTCATTTGCAAGCTGTGCTACAGGAATTGCTTTGTCGATTGCGCCACCCATAAGAATGACTCCATTTTTCTTTTCTGCTGAATCAGCATTTTTATTGATTACCTCATCCAATGAATATGTGTAGTTATACATAGTTTCTTTATCTCCTTCATTATTTTTTAT
>JAEEGH010018904.1_pt1 | contig 14516 bp, 12 predicted proteins | sample 9134181 | NCBI WGS metagenome assembly JAEEGH01 (sample SAMN16246544, study PRJNA631951) | gut metagenome | biome: gut microbiome; feature: rumen; material: DP-attached | host: Bos | place: Iran: Karaj | collected 2018-10 | reverse complement strand
CGCCCATTCTCCCCGACGTCCTATTTCCGTTGGCGGTGCTCCGCCGGCGGCACAGGCTACATCGCATGAGAATGCCTTCCATGGGTCAGCGGCATCGTTGAACGCCTTGCTCTCGGCTGCCACGCCCGCCATGAGTGACAGATGGCCACCTGCGGAATGCCCATAGGTGCCTATACGCTCAGGATCGATTCCCAGATTGTCGGCATTTGCCTTCATCCATCGGATGGCGCATCGCACGTCTTCGATGCAGGCCGGAAATGGGGCCTCCCGCGTCAGCCGGTAATTCATGTTGGCTACCACGTAGCCCTTCAAGGCATAATCCACCATCAGAGCGCGATAGACAATGTCGTTCTTCGACCCCGCATTCCATCCGCCGCCATGGATGATGAGAATGGCAGGTCTGTTCTTTTGGGGACCGAACTGAGGCTTGGCCAGGTCGAGGACCGTGCTCGGCCCTACGTCGGTGCGATAAGCGATGTTCTCGGTCACGGTGATGCTTTGCTGTGCCGTCTGTGCTGTTGATGACAGCGACAGGAAGAGCAGTAAGGAAAGGAAAATAGTTTTCATAAGGCTTTTTATCAGTGTAATGAGCAAAATCAACGATCATCGTCCTCAGAATGAAGATGGGGTAGGGAGATGTGGTAGCGCATGGCCAGGAAACGGATGGCGCAGATGAGCAGGAAGGTGACGACTGAAGCAATGCCGACATTCACTTCCAGTGTCAGCATGAGCCAATATACCAAGCCACCGGCGATGCTGGCCATCGCATAAATCTCTTTTTGGAAAATCAGCGGCATCCGGTTGAGGAAGATATCGCGGATCACACCGCCAGCACTTCCTGTGATACATCCCATGATGATGGCTACCCACATCGCATGGCCACAGTCAAGGGTCTTCTGCATACCGGCTATCGTGAAGAGCGCAAGACCAAGGGTGTCGAACACAAACCAAGCATTGTCGAGACGCTTCAGCCAACGGGCAAAGATAATCACGAAGGCCTGAGCCAGGGCGGTGCATAAAAGATAAAAAGGTGAGAGCATCCAGAATGGGGTGACACCCAACATCACGTCGCGGAGTGTTCCGCCTCCGATGGCGACCGCCACACCGCAGACAAAACCGCCAAACCAGTCGAAACGGCATGCCGCTGCATGGCGGATGCCAGAAATGGCAAAGGCAAAGGTGCCTACAAACTCGATGGTTTGCTGGACACTTTGTACGAATTCGGGATCTTGATAAAAAAGCATAGTTGTTTGTTTCTTAACGAAGAAATAACAGTTTTATTGTCAGAACAATAAGGAATGATGGTTTCTGCCGAAGAGAGACGGAACAAATAGCCAGCCGTTTTGAAACATATGACAAAAAACATGTTACAAATGCAGAAGTATTTTATTAAAAAATGTGCCATCTTTGCATTGTGATGCAACAACCTTACTAACTCGATAGTGAAGTCCATAAAAACCTAAACTCGATAACATGAAAAGAAAACTATTATCAACTATTTTGTTGTGCTTCGCATGTATGGTGCAGGCACAAACAGTTAAACCATCACTGCCATTGAAATCTTCCACGGTGTGCAATGACGACGGAACGGTCACTTTCTTTTATCAGAACAAAAATGCCAAGGAGGTGAATGTCGACGTGCAGTTTGCCGGAAGGAAACCCATGGAACTGATGGATGCTCAGAACGGACTGTGGGCAGCCACCCTCGGACCGGCAGCCCCAGACATGTATCCCTATTGCTTCATTGTGGACGGAATCAGTGTCATGGATCCCCTCTGCGACCTCTATTTCCCCAACGAGGGTTTCAAGAACAGCCTGCTTGTGATTCCAAGCAAGAAAGGACCGCTCATTCATGATGTGCAGAAAGTGATGCATGGAACGATTGAGTATGTGAACTATTTCTCTTCCAGCCTGAACGCTACCAACCATGCTGTGGTCTACCTGCCGCCAAGTTATCAGAGGAGCCGCACGAAGAAATATCCTGTCTTCTACCTGATCAGCGGAACGACGGATACGGAAGAAGTTTATTATAAGGTGGGACGAGTCAACTACATTCTCGACAATCTGTTGGCCCGTGGCGAGGCAGAAGAGATGATCGTGGTGATGCCCTACGGCAACCCGACCAAGTTGCTGCCCTCAAGACCGGGTATGGGCGGTTTCCCAGGCAGTGGCCGGATGGGCGGCTTCCCAGGTGGCGGACGGATGCCTGCAGGTGGTTTCCCAGGTGGCGGTCAGATGCCTGCAGGTGGTTTCCAAGGTGGCGGACAGATGCCTGCCGGAGGATTTCCTGGTGGCGGACAGATGGGTGCCATGCCCAATGGAGGCGGATTCCCTGGCGGAGGTGCCAGAATGGGTGGTGGTATGCCAGGCGGTATGCCGGGTGGTATGGCCATGATGTTCGGACGTGATATATTCAGCCTCGACCTCATCAATGACCTGATGCCATATGTGGAGGATCACTACCGCACCATCGCTGACCGCGACCACCGTGCCATCGGCGGTTTCTCAAGGGGTGGCAACCAGGCCTTGTCCAATGGTTTGAACAATCTCGACAAGTTCTCCTACCTTTGCAGTTACAGTTCATTTACTTCGACCGACATCGCCAATGTCTATGACAATGCCGAGGACACCAACAGCAAGATCCATCTCTTCTGGTTGGGTGTCGGCACCGACGATTTCCTCTATGGAACAGCCCGCGACTACATGGAGTTCCTCGACAAGAAGGGCATCCGTTCCGTCAAAGAGTTCACCAATGACAAATTCGGACATACATGGATGAATGCCAAGTATTTCCTGGCATGTACGTTGCCGTTGCTGTTCAACAAAAAGGCTTCTTCTTTGGCCATGCAAAACGCTCAGCCTGCTCCTGCCAAGACAGGACAGGAACAGCAGTTTACACCCGGTGTGATGGCCCGACTCTTCCCGAAACCGATTCTCTCGCCGGAGTATTCTAAGGACAGCATCGTCTTCCGAATGAAGGCGCCCGAAGCCCAGAAGGTAGAACTTGAATGTGAGATTCTGCCTGACTGCCTGCCGATGACTAAGGATGCCGATGGCGTTTGGTCGGTAACGATGACCGATTATGCCACCGAGACCTTCAAGTATTGCTTCATTGTTGACGGCACACGCGTCGCTGACCCTCAAAACATGCTGCTTTCGCCAGACAATGGCTTCAAATACAGCATTGCCGACAATCCCTACGGACCGTTCAACCTGGCATTGATGGGTGATATCCAGCACGGTCGCACCAGCTACGACCTTGATCGTCAGGAGGCTTGGTATATGTCGCCGATGCCAGCACAGCCCACCATGCCTGTCATGATTCAACTCGTTCCTGGTCAGAACGATACGATGGAGAGCTGGTTTAAGGTGGGTGGTGCCGATGCCATTGCCGACCGCTTGATTGCTGATGGTAATACCAAGCCTTGCGTTATCACAACCAGTTCACTCGACTTCATGCAACAGGGCGGCATGCAGATGCCTGGCTTCGAACCAAAAGTATTACGCGCCGACGACTATCCTACATGGGCTCAACGTCGACGCGCATTGTTGCGTCTGCTCGTGAAAATCGGTAAAGAACCCGCTCCTGCCATGCCGGCCTTCGGTGGCGGTGGCTTCGGTGGCGGCTTCGGCGGCGGCTTCGGCGGCGGTGGCATCGGCAATTAAGCCCCTTGACTCCGTCGCAGTTCCTCAACAAATTCGCTAATCTTACGCAGTTCGCGCGGAATGCGAATACTCTGCGGGCAGTGTGGTTCACATTGCCCGCAACCTATGCAGTGGTCGGCCTGACGAAGACGGGGAACAGCGCGGTCGAGACCAATCAGATAGTTGCGGCGCAGCTTCGCATACTCTGCGTCCACATTCTCGCGCGGCAGCGTGCCTTCGTTCTTACATTTATTGTAATGAACGAAGATGGCGGGGATATCGATGCCATAAGGACATGGCATGCAGTATTTGCAGTCGTTGCAGGGAATATTCTCCAAACCTACGATGCGGTCGGCGACGCTCTTGTGCAGATATTCCTGCTCCTGCTTAGTCAGTGGTTCAAGCGGACAATACGACAGCAGATTGTCTTTCAGATGTTCCATATACGTCATTCCTGACAGCACAGTCAGAACCCCCTCGGGTGTGCCGGCATAGCGGAATGCCCATGAAGCCACGCTGCGCTCCGGTGCATGACTCTTCAATTCGGCAGCCAGATAATTGGGCAGATTGGCCAATCGGCCTCCTAACAGCGGTTCCATGATGACAGCGGGAATACCTTTCTTCTGTAGTTCGGCATATAGATAGCTGGCATCGACATTGCTCTTGCTGATTTCATCAGCGTAGTCCCAATCCAGATAGTTTAGCTCAATCTGTACAAAGTCCCAGTGGTATTGGTCGTGTAGTGCCAAAACCTCGTCAAACACTTCCTTCTTGCCATGGAACGAGAAACCGAGGTTGCGGATGCGACCAGCCTGGCGTTCCTTCATCAGGAAGTCCATCATGCCATTATCTACATAGCGTGCATTGAATTCAACCATGCTGCCACCAACAGCGTGTAGCAGATAATAGTCAATATAGTCGGTCTGTAGTTCCTTCAGCGAGTTATGATACATGGCCACACTGGCTTCGTGGCTTTGAGTTGCAGAATTGAAGTTCGACAGCTTCGTGGCGATGAACACCTTTTTGCGGTCGTGTTTCTTCAGGGCGATACCCGTGCAGGTTTCCGATTTGCCCTGACAATAGACGGGGCTCGTGTCGAAGTAGTTGACACCGTGTTCAATGGCATAGTCAACCTGACGATTGATCATGTCTTGGTCGAAGTCGTCTTTGTTCTCAGTCTTCGACGGCAAACGCATCATACCATAACCTAACAGCGACACCTTGTCCTGATTGTTAGGGTTCGTGCGGTATGTCATCTTGCCTACGGGTGGTTCTACCTGTTGTTTATATTCCTCGACGGCCTTCGATACAGCCTTTGGCTTGCATCCCGTCATCACAGCGGCTGTTGCCATCGCACCGCCACCTAACAGCTTGAGGAAATTTCGTCTTGATATATCTTTTGCCATTTTCGTTTTCGTTTTTGTTTTCGTCTTGTCGTTATTGCGTTATAACGTTACGTTATTACGAAAAAAATTAAATCTCTTTGTGTTGCTCGTGTCCTTCGACGTAGATAGCACTATGCGGACGGGCAGGACACAGGTTTTCGCAGGCACCGCAACCAATACAACGGGCTTCGTTGACAGCGGGAATATAGGGCGATTCTTCGTCGTTCGGGTCGCTTGGCACCATTTCGATGGCACCTGTCGGACAATGGCTTGCACAGTTGCCACATTCCACTTCGTCGCGTAACACCACGCAGTTTTTCTTGATGAATACAGCATGACCAATCTGTGTCGAGGCCTTGTCTTCTACTGTTATCGGCTTAATAGCTCCTGCCGGACATATCTGTGAACAGCGGTTGCACTCTGGTCGGCAGTAGCCGCGCTCGTACGACATCACTGGCATCATCAGGTGCCAAAGGTCGTCGGAAGGGCGCAATACTTCGTTCGGACACTCGGAAATGCACAGCTGACAACCAGTGCAGTGTTGTTCAAGGTTTGCCTTTGAACCCGATCCCGGCGGTGCGATGGGGGTCTGTCGCTCAGGTGCTACCTTGTCTTGTATCTCTGCCAGACCACCATCCATGAGTTTATCCTTCTTTTGGGCAATCGCTGCCGTTGTCAATAGTGCTGAAGACAGCAAGAAGGTGCGGCGCCCTTCGACCTCAGAACTAGAATCTCCAGTGTTTCTAGAATTTCTAGAGTCTCTAGATTTTCTAGAATAACTCAGCGCTCCGAACTTGCAGCTCTCGATGCAGTCGCCACAGACCACACAGCGCGTCGCATCGACGCTATGTGTCTTGAAGTCGATGCACGAGGCCTTGCAGTTCTTCGTACATAACGAGCAGTTCTTGCACTTTTCTACGTCGAAGTGAATCTTCAGGAACGAGAAACGACTGAAGAAACTGAGGAAAGTGCCCACCGGACAAATGGTGTTACAATACGTGCGACCGTTGCGCCAAGCGAGTACTGCCAATATCACTAACGTCACAATACTGATGACAAGCGAAGGCAAGGCACGCAGCCAAATGTTCGTGTGATAGAAGGCATAGCTGTCGTAGTATTCTGCGATGGATGCCAACACGTTGTTTCCTGCCTGCCAAACGGGTTGCAGCAGGTTCGTGGCGATGCGTCCGAAGGCAGAGTAGGGAGCGAGCAGTTGGAACAGCGTGCCAATGCCTGCAAACAGTGCAATGATGAACACGATGAGCAATGGATAGCGCAACCACTTCACTTCCTTTGAGTACGTGTAGCGGTTCTTCTTTACCTTCTTGCCCAACCATCCGAAGACGTCTTGCATGATGCCTAATGGACAGATGACTGAACAATAGATGCGCCCGAAGACGAGCGTCAGCACTGCCAGCCCGATCATCACTGCCACGTTCAGCGCCAGAATGGCTTCCAACGCTTGCAGCTTCGCCATCCACGAGAATAGGTGGCGTGCCGTTCCCGTGAAGTCGACAAACAGCCACGTGATACCGATGAGCATCACCGCAGCCAGTACAATTCTAATCTTTCTTAGCATATAGTCCTTATTTGTTTAGTTTAGTGAATTTTACGATTTGTATACTGAGCTCATAGAGCAGATAGATGGGGAGTGCCACGACAAACAGCGTGAAGACGTCGGTGGTTGGCGTGATGATGGCTGCAACGACGAGTATGGCAACGATGGCGTGTCGGCGGTATTCACTCATCAGACGGTTGGTAATGAGCCCCATACGGCCTAACAGTCCGCAGACTACGGGTAACTCGAACACTATGCCCATCACCAAACTCATGCCTATCAGCGTGTCGACGTACGACTGCAGCGTTAGCATGTTGGCAACATCGGGACTGACCTGATAGGTGCCGAGGAAGCGTACTGTCAGCGGGAATACTACAAAGTAGTTCACAAGTGTGCCGACGATGAACATCACATACGCTGCTCCCACTATCCAGACGGCATAGCGCCGCTCGTTCTGGTAGAGGCCAGGCGACACGAAGCGGAACAGCTCATATAATATATAAGGTGAAGCCACCAGCAGTCCGGCATATATCGCCGTACGGACATGAATCATGAACTGCTCCGTCAGTCCTGTATTCATTAGGTGAATAGCGAATGGTTTCACGCCTAATAGGCGGTACGTCACAAAATCGCTACTTCGTGGAGCCAGTACTACGCTGAACAGTTCGTCTTTCAGACAGAATGCTGCCACAGCGAATACCACGACGGCCAACCCCATCCGTATCAACGACGAACGTAATACGTCCAAGTGGTCCCAGAAGGTCAACGGCTCACTTTTCACTCTTCACTTCTTCGTTCTTTACTTCCTTCACTTCGTCATCTACTTCTTTCATGCCGTCCTTAAAGCTCTTAACACCCTTGCCCAAGCCTTTCATCAGCTCGGGAATCTTCTTGCCACCGAACAGCAACAGCACAATCAATGCGATGACGATAATCTCTTGCATACCTAATCCGAACATCTTTTTTGTCGTTTTTTGGTTATAACTTTTGCAAAGATACGTTTTTTTTCGTACATTTGCAGGCAAATAACAACATTTAACTATGGAGTACGAATTAATTCTACGCATTTTCGTTGCTGCCCTGCTTGGTGGACTTATCGGTCTCGAACGTGAATACCGTGCCAAAGAGGCTGGTTTTCGCACCCATTTCTTAGTGGCTATGGGCTCTGCTCTGTTTATGATTGTGTCGGCTTACGGCTTCAACGACTTGCACATGAACGATATGACGTCGCGTTGGGATGTTTCGCGTATCGCCGCACAAGTTGTCAGCGGTATCGGTTTCATCGGTGCCGGAACTATCATCTTCCGTAAACAGGAGAATATGGTAAGTGGACTGACTACTGCGGCTGGCTTGTGGGTTGTTGCTGCCATTGGTTTGGCCTGCGGCGTCGGCATGTATGTTCTAGCCACTGCCTGTACTGTTTTAGTACTGGCTGGCCTCGAAGCATTCAACTTCTTCTTGCGGAAGCTTGATAAGCACCGCAAGGAGTAAGATTATTCTACTATTGGAGGATATTTGCGTGTCCAACCATCCCAACGGAGTCGCATGACACCAAAGAAGGCTTCGCCAAAGATACCGCCAGACATCTTGCTGACACCTTCGCGACGATTGACGAAGATGACGGGAACTTCTTTGATTTTAAAGCCAATCTTGTAGGCGGTGAACTTCATCTCGATTTGGAAGCCATAGCCTTTGAAGCGTATCTTGTCGAGTTCGATGGTTTTCAAAACACGACGCTTGTAGCACTTGAAACCAGCGGTGGTATCGTGAACCTGGAAGCCTGTAACGACACGTACGTATTTCGAGGCGAAATAAGACATTAGCACGCGACCCATAGGCCAATTGACAACGTTGACACCAGAGACATAACGTGAACCGATAGCTACGTCATATCCTTCGTCGGCACATGCGGAGTAGAGACGTGGCAGGTCGTTGGGGTCGTGACTGAAGTCGGCATCCATCTCGAAGATATAACCGTAGTCGCGCTCCAATGCCCACTTAAAGCCTGTGATATACGCAGTGCCAAGACCCAGTTTGCCGCTACGCTCAAGAATGAAGAGACGGTCGGCAAATTCCTCCTGTGCCATCATACCCTTGACAATAGCTGCCGTGCCATCGGGCGAGCCGTCATCAATGACCAAGATATGAAAACACTTCTCCAAACCAAAGACGGCCAGGATAATCTTCTCGATGTTCTCCTTTTCGTTATACGTGGGTATGATAACGATACTGTCGCTTGCGTGCATTGCTATTGTCTTTTTGATATTTCTGAGTGCAAAGGTAATAAAAAGTTTATAGTTTATAGTTTATAGTTTAATTTTTTTAGTAATTTTGCACACGAATTCAATATGAAGGTTCAAGATTTGCTGAAAATATATGCCAAGTCGGCCCAAGTGGGGGCTTTGGCAGACGTGATGGGGAAAAAACGGGTAAAGACCATTTTCCTCGAGGGACTCATGTGCTCGTCGGCACCGATGGTGTTTGCGTCGTTGGTGTCGAAAACGAAATTCTCGACCACTCTTTTTATTCTTCAGGATACAGAAGAGGCAGGGTATTTTTACCACGACTTGGTGCAACTGCTGGATGATAAGCAGGTGCTGTTCTTTCCGTCAAGTTATCGTAGGGCTATCAAATATGGGCAACGGGATGCTGCCAACGAGATTCTGCGTACGGAGGTCTTAGCTCGTCTTTCAACACATAACATTCAACGTTCAACGTTTATCGTTACCTACCCTGAAGCCATTGCGGAGCTGGTCATCTCGAAGAAACAGTTGGATGACAGAACATTGGTATTGCACCAAGGCGATGGGCTGGATGTAGATGCAACGCTGGAGAGTCTGCGCTCGCTGGGTTTCAAGGAAGTTGACTACGTTTACGAACCTGGACAGTTTGCTTTGCGTGGCAGTATCCTCGACGTGTATAGCTATAGCTCGGAATTTCCGTTCCGCATCGACCTGTTTGGCGATGATATTGATTCGATACGCACGTTTGAGGTAGAAACGCAGCTGTCGAAAGACAAGCGTGAACAAGTGGAGATAGTACCAGAATTAGGTCTGACAGAAACGGAGAAGATGCCGTTTTTGTCATTTCTGCCGGAAGATGCCATGTTGGTGGCCAAGGACTTCCTTTACGTTCATGACGCCATCGACCGAACCTATCAGGAAGGCTTTTCTCAGCAGGCATTGACCGAACGGCTGGAGGCTGCTACGGAGATGGAGGCTCAGACCATTCGTTTGGAGATGCAAAAGGAAGCACAACTGGTTACTGGACAGCAGTTTGCACGTGTTATGGCTGAGTTCCGACGCATCGAGATAGGTCATCGTCCGACGGGTGTGCCTGATGCGACTATTACGTTCCATATCTCGCCACAACCACAGTTCCATAAGAATTTCGACCTTCTTCAGCAGTCGCTGGAACAGTATCTGGCTGATGGCTATCGGCTCTGTATTCTTGCTGATAGCAAGAAGCAGTTGGAACGCTTGAAGGACATCTTTGCCGAAAAAGGTAGTGTGTTTTTCGATTCCGTCGAAAAGACTCTCCACGAGGGCTTTGCCGACAATGACCAGAAATTATGTGTCTTTACTGACCACCAGATATTCGACCGCTTCCACAAGTATAATCTTCGTTCAGACAAGGCTCGAAGTGGTAAGGTGGCGCTGACACTGAAGGAGATTCAGCAGTTTGAGGTGGGTGATTACGTGGTACATATCGATCATGGCATTGGTAAGTTTGGCGGTCTGGTGCGCATGCCTCAGGGCGATAGTTATCAGGAAATGATTAAGATTATGTACGAGGGTGGGGGAGCCATCTACGTTTCTATCCATTCTTTGTATAAGGTGTCGAAATACAAGGCTCAGGATAATGGCGAGCCACCTCGTTTGTCGCATCTGGGTACCGGTCAGTGGGAACGCATGAAGGAGCGTACTAAGCAAAAGCTGAAAGACATAGCCCGTGACCTCATCAAACTATATGCTACACGCCGCCAACAGAAGGGGTTTGCCTATTCGCCCGATTCGTTTATGCAACAGGAGTTGGAGGCCTCGTTCCTATATGAGGATACGCCTGACCAACTGAAAGCAACTAACGACGTGAAGGCAGATATGGAACAGGCACGTCCGATGGATCGTTTGGTGTGTGGCGATGTGGGATTCGGCAAGACGGAAGTCGCCGTGCGTGCTGCTTTCAAAGCGGCTTGCGATGGAAAACAGGTGGCAGTGCTGGTGCCGACGACAGTGCTGGCCTATCAGCATTATCAGACGTTCTCTGGCCGATTGAAAGACCTTCCTGTTAGGGTTGAGTATCTTTCGCGAGCCCGCAGTACCAAGCAGACCACTGCCATTCTGAAAGACTTGGCTGACGGTAAGATAGATATATTAATAGGTACGCATAAACTGATAGGCAAGAGCGTGAAGTTCAAGGACTTGGGACTTCTGATTATTGATGAGGAGCAGAAGTTTGGCGTGTCGACCAAAGAGAAGTTGCGCCAAATGAAGACCAACGTTGATACGCTCACGATGAGTGCAACGCCTATTCCCAGAACCTTGCAGTTCTCACTCGTCGGAGCCCGCGACCTGAGTATCATACAGACACCACCGCCCAATCGCTATCCCATTCAGACTGAGATACATACGTTTGGCGCGGAGATCATTGCTGATGCCATTAACTTCGAGATGTCGCGCAACGGTCAGGTGTATTTCGTCAATCCGCGAATTAGCGACCTGACGCGTATCAAGGAGATGATAGAAAAGTATGTGCCTGATGCACGTATCGCTGTGGGGCACGGACAAATGAAGCCTGACGAACTGGAGCAGATTATCTTCGATTTCCAGAACTACGATTACGACGTGCTGCTGTCTACGACTATCGTGGAGAATGGTATCGACATTCCTAATGCCAATACCATTATCATCAATGGCGCTCATCGCTTTGGACTCTCCGACTTGCACCAGATGCGAGGACGTGTAGGACGAGGCAATCGCAAGGCTTTTTGTTATCTGCTGGCACCTCCTTTGGTCGATCTGCCTCAAGAGAGTCGTCGCCGTTTGGAAGCCCTCGAACAATTCAGCGATCTTGGCAGTGGTATTCATATCGCCATGCAGGATCTCGACATTCGTGGTGCCGGCAATCTGCTGGGTGCCGAACAGAGCGGTTTCATTGCAGACTTGGGTTATGAAACCTACGTGAAGATTTTGCAGCAGGCGGTAGTGGAGATACATAATGAAGAATTTTCGAGGAACGAGGAGGGAGGAACGAGGAAAGAAAATACCGAAGGCTCCTCAAAACAGCAGAACACATCTCGTTCCTCGTCCCTCGTTCCTCCTTCCTCGTCTTACGTTTCCGACTGTTCCTTGGAAAGCGATTTGGAGATGTATTTCCCCGACCAGTATGTCCCTAGCGATTCAGAGCGTATGCTGCTCTATCGTGAGTTGGACGGACTGCAGACGGATGAGCAGTTAGCAGCCTATCGTACCCGTCTGATAGACCGTTTTGGCAAGGTGCCGCATGTAGGTGAAGAACTGATGCAGGTCGTTCCTCTGCGCCGTCATGGCAAGGCGCTGGGATGTGAAAAGATTGTTCTCAAGCAAGACCGCATGACTTTGTTCTTCGTTTCGAATGCCACCAGTCCCTTCTACCAAAGCGAGGCCTTCGATCGCATCCTGCAGTTTGTTGCTCAAAATCCGCGTCGCTGTCAGTTCCGTGAAGTCAACGGCAAACGCTCGATGATGATTGGCGATATTCCGACTGTTGAGGCTGCCGTAAAACTCTTGGCGCAGATATAACACTTGTTTATTTCAATAGGACAGTGACAGAATGGCATTTATTTGTGTCATTCTGTCATTGTATTGCGCTCTGGCATCGAAGTTGCATATAGTTGTGTGAGCGCCGCAAGGCAATCGGAAATGAATTAACAATATGTATAACATTTAAAAGTATAATTAGGAGGTAACGATTATGATGCCAACAATGAGAAGTAACAATTGGATTCCCGCTGTGTTCAACGATTTGTTCTACAACGACATGATGCCAAAGGCTAACTGTACGGCTCCAGCCATCAACGTGAAAGAATCGGACAAGGCTTATACCGTAGAACTGGCTGCTCCAGGCATGAACAAGCAGGATTTTAACGTCCATATCAACGATGAGGGTAACCTGGTTGTAAAAATGGAACACAAGGAAGAACATAAGGAGGAAGATAAGAATGTACGCTATCTGCGTCGTGAGTTCAGCTACTCGAAGTATGAGCAGACACTGATTCTGCCTGATGACGTTCAGAAAGACGGCATTTCGGCTAAGGTCGAGGATGGTGTGCTGACCGTGGAACTGCCAAAAGTGGTAGAAGAGAAAGTGAAGTTGTCTCGACAGATAGAAATCGCATAATAAGGTAAGAAGATTGTAAAAAAGCAAGCCCCGCTGAATGATTCGGCGGGGCTTATTTGTTGCGTGTAGGTATTGTTTAACCTTGCTCGTCGAGTGCCTTAAGATTTTCGGCAATCATCTCGTCGGTAACCGTGTAGTTCTGCAGGTCACCCTTGATGAAAGCTTCGTACGACGGCATGTCGATGAGACCGTGACCAGAGAGGTTGAAGAGGATGACTTTCTCCTCGCCAGTTTCCTTGCACTTCTTCGCCTCGCGGATAGTGGCGGCGATGGCGTGAGTGCTCTCAGGAGCAGGGATGATGCCCTCGGTACGAGCGAAGAGCATGCCAGCCTCGAAGGTCTCGAGCTGAGGAATATCCACACCATGCATCAGACCGTCCTTAATCAACTGGCTGATAATCATGCCGGCACCGTGATAGCGCAGGCCACCAGCGTGGATGTTGCTTGGTTTGAAGTTGTGGCCCAGCGTGTACATCGGTAGTAACGGGGTGTAACCAGCCTCGTCGCCGAAGTCGTAGCGGAATTGACCGCGTGTGAGTTTCGGACAGCTGTCGGGCTCGGCAGCAATGAACTCGGTATGACGCTCACCACTCAGGTTGTGACGCATGAAGGGGAACGAGATACCACCGAAGTTGGAACCGCCACCAAAGCAGCCAATCACGATGTCGGGATATTCGCCTGCCATTGCCATCTGCTTCTCGGCCTCCAGACCGATGATAGTCTGGTGCAAACCAACGTGGTTGAGCACAGACCCCAGCGTATATTTACAATTAGGAGTGGTCGTAGCCAACTCGACAGCCTCAGAGATAGCGGTGCCCAGCGAACCACTGTGCGTCGGGTCCTTCGTCAGGATGTCTTTACCGGCACGGGTCGACATTGAAGGAGAACCGGTGACGACAGCACCGAAAGTGCGCATAATCGAAGAACGATAAGGCTTTTGCTGCATGGTAATCTTCACCTGATAGACGGCGCAGTCGAGGCCGTAGATCTTGGCAGCATACGAAAGGGCGGCACCCCACTGACCGGCACCGGTCTCGGTGGTGACGTTCGTCGTGCCTTCCTGCTTGGCATAGTAGCACTGAGGCAGGGCAGAGTTGATTTTGTGTGAACCTAAGGGGTTGGTTGACTCGTTCTTGAAATAGATGTGGGCAGGGGTACCGAGCGCCTCTTCGAGGGCATAGGCACGAACCAGCGGGGTAGAACGATAGTACTTGTACTTCTCGAGTACGTCCTCAGGAATGTCTATCCAGCGGTGTTCGGTGTCCAGTTCCTGCACACAGCATTCGCGTGGGAAGATGTGTGCCAGGTCATCAACACCAAGGGGTTGCTTGGTAGCAGGATGGATGGGCGGCATGGGTTTATTGGGCATGTCGGCCTGAATGTTGTACCACTGTGTAGGAATCTCACTCTCCTGAAGGAGGAATTTTTTCTGTTTTGCCATTGTTTTTTGTTGTTGGTGAATAATTACCGCCTGCAAAGGTAATAAAAAGTTTATAGTTTATAGTTTATAGTTTAGTTTTTTTTGTAATTTTGCACACAATTATGACAAT
>JAEEGH010018903.1_pt1 | contig 14516 bp, 13 predicted proteins | sample 9134181 | NCBI WGS metagenome assembly JAEEGH01 (sample SAMN16246544, study PRJNA631951) | gut metagenome | biome: gut microbiome; feature: rumen; material: DP-attached | host: Bos | place: Iran: Karaj | collected 2018-10 | reverse complement strand
GACGCTCTTCCGATCTAGACCGCATTTTTGTTGAAGACCCTGTACGCATGCTTCGTGCAATTAAGTATTCAGCTACAACTCATGCAAAAATGCCTCATTCGCTTCGTCATAAAATCAGAACTTCTGCAGGTCTTTTATCTCAGGTTTCTCCATCAAGACTTACAGAAGAGCTATTGAAAATCATAAATAATGTTTATGCTTATGAGATAGTTCAGGAAGCTTTAGATACAGATCTGTATATTTATCTTCAGCCTTCTGCGACAGGTCTTATTTATGAAAGACGTAATTATGAAAATGATTATATGGAGAGCATAAAAAAGCTTGGTGAACTTAATCAGTCGGAACCTGATGCAAGACTTGGTAAAAAGCTTCTCTATTTAATCAAAGATTTTGTTGGAACTCTCACAGACTGGCAGAAAGAAACTGCAGATAAATATTCATATACAGAGCTTTATGGAAAGACCTGGGCTGAATGCCGCAATTTTGTTCTTCCTATGAATCCTGTTCGCAAAGAACTTGAGTTCGCCGTAAAAGCAGCTCTTTCTGAATATGGTGTAAAGGCTCATCAGTCGGCTCCAAAGCAGGCAAAACAGCCTAAACAGCAGACTCCATCACAGAGTAAAACAGCGAAATCTGGAAATAAAAAGAAGAAGTCTAAGAAAAAGGCGGTTGTTTCTACTGCAGCTATTTCTTCATAGAAGCAGGACGCGAAATCTTATCAATCACAATACTTACTTCCTCAATCAGAATGCCTGTAAATGATTCGATTTTATCGATAATGTATTGCTGCAGTTTATGTACTTTGCCAGTCAGTTGTGTACCGAATGGAACGTCAATTGTTACTATGAGACGATATCCGCGGTTATCGGTTTTAATTGAAATCTTTTTGATTTTTATATCCGGATCACATTCACTTACGCAGTGCATAACCATCTGGGTGAGGGCAGCTTCGGAAATTTCTATACGGCCTTTTTTTGAGAACTCTGGCTGAACGATTGATTTTTCAATCATCTTACCAGTGAGATTTTTTCCAGCCTTAGCAAACAGCTTATTTTTGCTGAAAAAGTCATGCATAGAAGCAGAAAAAATCTGTGAATAGTTTTTCTTTACTTCAATCGAAGGAACAGGAATTACATGTTTACCTTCAACCTGGCGGGATTTAATTGCTTTTTCAATATCTTCCTTAGAGGCTATTTCTTCAATGTGAATTATTTTCTGAGGCTGAGGTAGCTGAAGTCTCATGGCAATCTTCATTACCATTTTTTCTGAAGTACCAAGAATCAGAATCTTTTTAATATGGGTTTTACGTAAGACGCGAGCAACTGAATCTCTGTGTTCTTTATCATCAAAAAGAGCGGCTCTAACAGCGCCCATATAGGTTTTCTCACGTTTTGCAGAATGTCCGGCAACTATTTTTTCATCCTGAATTAAAAGTCCATCATCAATAATTGCATGAATACCATACTGTTCTGCAAGCAGCTTTGAACGGAAAGATTTTCCAGTTCCGCTTTCTCCAACAAGTGCATAAACCTGAACGTGCTTGAATAAATCTAAAATGTCAGAAAGCTTTTTTCCCATACAATATTATTATAAACCAGGATTTCTAATTTCACAATATTCTAATAGCCTGACAAAGTCCAAAGAAAGCCCTGTTTTTATTTCTGAAGGTAAAGAAATCGGATTATCGTCTGGAATTGTTAGACTATAAGCCTGCAGGTAGTATTCATGATTCAAGTCTTTATATTTTGTTTTGATTGGAGTTCCTCCATAGGCTTTGTCGCCTGCAAGAGGATGTCCGTGGATTTTACTCTGCGCACGAATCTGATGTTTCCGGCCGGTTTTAATAGCATACTCAACTAAAGTCACCTGCTTATCATTGAGCATTCCATAGGCAAGGGGAGTTGCAGTTGTCTGTGCAGGCTGGCCATCAGCACTCTGCATTACAGTATAAAATCCGTTTTCAAGTTTATCTGCAGAAGCAAGTTTATCTTCCCAAATCTCTTTATTTTCAAGTTTTCCTTCTGCAAGACCGTAATATTTTTTTTGAATTGTATGATTTTTGATACCTTCAGAAAACCATTTTGCTCCTTCCAGGCTCAATGAAAAGGCCAGTAAACCGATTGTATTTCTATCCAGTCTGTGAAGCGGTCCCGGTCGAAAGGAGAGTGATGTATTTTCTGCATCTTTGTTTTTATATTTTGATTGATAATAAGCTAGTACCGCTTTATCCAGTCCATTTTCATTATTATCACTTCCATGAACTGATATTCCATAAGGCTTATTGATTATTAAGATATGCTGATTTTCAAAGACTATATCGAGATTGCAGATAGTTTCTGAGGAATTTTCAGACTTTGGCTCGGAATTATTATCAGGATTGCTGTTTATAAGAAACGCAGCGATTGAAATGACATCACCTTCATTTACATGAGAATCTGGCTTGGCTTTCTGCTGATTTACCTTTATAAGACCTTTTCTGAGCAGTTTGTAGATTTCTCCAAGACTTTTATCTTTCAAAAAGATTCTCAGAACCCGGTCAAGTCGTCTGCCGTCGTCATTTTTACCGGTTGTAAAATCCTTAAATTCCATAATTTCTAATTATATGTATTTTAACAAAATCTACTAGTAAATTTACCTTTTCAATGCTAAAATATTATATACTTTTTTAATTTGGTTTATTATGACAGAAGATATTTCTTTTACTCAGCAATTCATACTTTTTTTTCATAATCCTATTTTTCTATCATGTATATTCAGCTGGCTTGGAGCACAGTTTTTAAAAACAGCAATAAATCTTATTTATGGACGTATTCATTCATTTTCAGAATTACTTGAAGTTATGATCTGGCGTACTGGGAGTATGCCGTCCAGTCATTCAGCACTTGTTACAGCACTCTGTGTAACAATCGGCTTCCGTCATGGCTTTCATTCTGATTTGTTTGTTTTTTCTCTATGTTTTTTCCTTGTAGTAATTAGAGATGCATTTGGTGTACGCCGTTCCAGTGGTATTCAGGCTAAAAAACTCAATGAAATTGGAAATGAATTAAAAGATAAAGATATCTTAAACAACTATAAAACCTTAAAAGAAGTCGATGGACATACTCCAATGGAAGTTCTTTGCGGTTGTCTTGTAGGATTCTTTATTGCACTTTCATTTTCATTATTAAAGTAGTTTGCCATGAATAAATATATAAAGTTCAGCTCACCGTTAGTTTTTCTTATATCACTTATTCTTATACTTGCATTTAAAACAGTCCCATCTGGAAAACTCTGGAAAAATTATTCTGTAATCTGTGTTCCGGTTAATACTCCTGATTCTCTTGTAATTTCTGCAATCGAAAAGGCAGGCATCAAAAATCAGATTTCACTTTCCGGTCAGTATCTTCCAATTTCACTTTCTGAAAACTCAATTGAAGTTTCAATTCTCAGACTGAATTATATGAGTTCACAATATGCATATCTTAATAAAAGAAATGCAATGTTTTTTGATAAATCTCAGTCTTACAGATTGTATTATATTCCAGGCATTTATAATTCAGAAACTACAACTCTTATAAAACTTCTGGAAAATGAAGGAATCGAATGCATTAAAGACAGCTCGGCAGATTATCCGTGGCTTTTACCTTTTATTGGTGTACTGCTGGCTTTAATGCTATTTCTTTTTGTTAGAAATAAACTTCCTTTTTTGTGCAGTATCATTATTCCTTTGATTTTCCTTTACTGTAATCCATTTTATCCTGTAGCGACAGCAACCTGTCTTATGCTTCTTTGTCTGTTCTTTACAGCGAATGTGTGGAGAAGAAGAGGGGCTGTTTCTATTCTTTTAAGCAGACATTCAGCACCAGCTATGCTTGCAATAGCTTTTATCTGTGCTTTCTCAAGTTCAATAGCATCAGGATTTTTATTTATTCTTGCTGTTATCGGAACTATTTCATCGTTAATTCTTTGTCATTTAGTTGAGGATTTCTTCAGAAACAAAAAGCCATTTGTTCCAGTTTATATTCGTTCTGCAAAACGTGTATCTTTATTTGCAGGTAAGTCGTTTATATCTATGAGTATTGTAACTGGAGCAGTTGTGCTTTTTATTATCATGATATTTATTACCTCGTCAGGTTCAATTCATACAAGTTCCTCAAAGCTCTTATTTCCGGGAAAAGCTTATATTGCAGAAGATTCGCTTCCTCAGTTTGAAGATTACTATCAATGGAACTGGAATGTTATGACTGCACCTTATAAATCTTTAAACGGTGATATTTCTAAGGCTGAAGATACAGTTGCTTTTTCTTCTTTTGTAGAAAATGAAAAGACTGGAATTATAAGTGAACATACATATATAATGAAATATGATAATGACTTCCGCCAGGATGTCTATGACAGCATAGATAAACTTCAGTTTGACTCAGTTGAAAAGCTGATGAAATCTGAAGGTGAAGATTTTTGCGGAGGATATACAGCAACATCTTCTTACCAGATAAATTTATTTGATATAATTATGTGCTTTCTTTGTCTTTTTATATTACTTTTTATCTATTTTTCCATTATTATAAGAAAAGGTATAAATAAATGAAATCAAATAATCCTGTTGTTTCATCAATTATAAAAAACTATAATACTTCTCAAAAAGCATTTTTACCTAAAGTCGTAACAATTCCATTATCACAGGAAAGTGAATCCTGCTATACCTCTATTGTAAAGCCAGGCGATACTGTAAAAGAGGGTGATGTTATTGCGCAGACAGAGATTTCCAAGGGCTGGACAAGTTCACTTCATTCATCAGTTCCAGGAAAAGTTTTATCTACACAGGCTTGTTTTTCTCCAAATGGCCGGCAGGAATTTGCAATCAACATTAAATTTGGAGGAGCGTTCTCTTATTTAGGAAAGACACATCAGGAAATGAAACCAGAAGATTATTCTCAATCTGATATTTCAAAAAAACTTATAAAGAACGGTGTAGTTAATACATTTAAAACAGAAGTTCCTGAGAATCTCGGTGTTCAGATAGAAAAAATCAATGAGAAAAAAGAACAGCATAATCTTGTTGTTCGTCTTTTTGATGAAGATCCTTACAGAATAACAGATTCACTGATTTCTAAATTTTATTTTGATGAAATAGTAAAGGGTGCCCGAATTGTTGCAAAGGCTATCAATGCTAAAGGAATTGTTTTTGCAATAGATCATAAATCCGATTCAAAGGATTGGGCAAAGAATCCTGATTATAAAGATATCTATCAGCTTGAAATGAAGATTCAGCGCTATCCATGTGGAACTCCACGCGAAATTGTTTCTGCTTTTGTTCGAGGTCCGTTAAACAGATTGTGTAATTTTACTCTTACTAAGGCTGATCTTTTTACAGATTCTTCTACAATGTATGAAGTTTATAAAGCAGCGGCTCTTTCTATTCCTTGTGTAGACCGTCTCGTTCATTTTTCCGGCAACTGTCTCAATGCATCATGTATGCTCGATGTAAAACTCGGTACAAAATTACGGGATCTTATTCCACAGATTGGCGGTTTTATAAAAGAACCGGCTCACATAATAATCAACGGCATGTTATGCGGAACTTCAGTTAAGAGTCTTGATATTCCGATTACGAAATATGTTAAGTCCGTTGAATTCTTATCAAAAAAGAAAAACTCAGATGAGCAGATATATTCCTGCATCAATTGTGGAAACTGCCGTTTTGCATGTCCTGTAAAACTTTCACCGGATATCCTTTATAATCACACAATAAATTTTAAACTTCTTAAAGAGACCTATGCAGCATCCTCTTTAGCCTGTATAGAATGTGGACTTTGTAACACAGTTTGTCCGGCTCGTTTACCGCTTTGCCAGACAATAAAAGTTCTTAAGAATAAGATAAAAGAATAGATGAGGATTGTATGAAAAATAAACTAAATGAAAAAAAGCTTAAAAACACCCGTATCTCAGTAAAGCCTTTTGTTTATACAATTCCATCAATTTCCTCAGTTTCTATAAAGTTTCTGATTCTTTTAGCTTTACAGGTAATCATGCTTCTTATAACAGGAAGCTTTAGGGCAGTGTTTGTAGTAACAGTATCGCTAACAGGTTCAATTGTTGCTGCAATTTTGAATTACTATATTAAGAAAGAAGCCCTGTATAATATTATGAATATTGCTATTCAGGGAATGCTTATTGGTCTGCTTTTACCTGAATCATATCCACTGCCAATGGTATTTGTAATTTCTTTTGTAACAATTATTATTTCACGCAGTGTTGTTTTCAAGGGAATCAATAACTGGATAAATGTTCCTGCCATTGCAGTAATTATTGCGTGGTATATCGGAAATGCATACTTCCCGCAGTTTGCAGTTTCATCAGAGCTTCTGCCATTAAAAAATTCTTCTGTTTATCTTATTCAAAACGGATATTTTCCGACATACAGCTTTGACAGTCCTGTAACAGCATTCCTGAACAAATACATTTTCAGTATTGCTAATGTAACAATTCCTGAAGGCTTTATCTCTGCAATGTGGGATACAAATTCTATTATCCCTGCATTCAGATTTAATCTTCTTACAATTGTTTCATCAATTATTGTTTTCTCTGATAATTCTTTCTCAGTTATTATTCCGGCAAGTTTTCTTGCAATTTACACACTTCTTGTAAGACTCTTTGCTTCATATTTCTTTGGAGGAATTATCAATCAGGGAGATATGATTCTTGCTCTTCTTACAAGCGGAATACTTTTCAGTACTGTATTTTTAATTCAATGGTATGGAACTATACCGGTAACTGTAATTGGAAAACTAGTTCTCGGTATATTATCAGGTATCATTGCATTTGCAATTATCGGTTGTGGAACTTCTCCAGTTGGAATTGCTTATACAATTATCTGTTCAAATATCATCTGTATGTTTATCAGAATATTCGAAGAAAAGAAAAATGAACTTACAGCCGGAAAAGTTATTGCAAAATATTCAGCTAAAATCGCTGCAGAAACAGGAGTTCAACAATGAAACAGCAGATTTCATATAAAAACTTTTTCATTAACTATGCTATTGTTGTACTTATTGCTGCAACGGTTATTGGTATTCTTATTTATTTTATTAAGGTTTCAAAAAAGTCCTGGGATAATAATCTGAAGGCTTCAATAGAATATAGTCTTGCAGAAAACGAACCAGACACCTGGGATATCGGAAAACCTTACAGATTAAATAATCCACTTAGTGCGAGTGCTGCTTGTTTTGAAGCACGCAATAAAAAAAGTGGTGAAAACTGTAAAGCTGTAATTATCCGAATTCAGACTTTCTATGGTCCACATTCCGGAATTTATATTGTCGAAAATAATGGAAACGTAATCTTTAAAGGCTATTCTTCACTCCATGGTAGATGTGCCACACAGCTTTCAAATTCATATACCGGAAGACGAGTAGAGTACTGGAATAAACGCATAGCTGAGTTATTTAAATAGGGTAAGGGAGAAGAACATTATGAAGCAGAAAAAATCATTTATGTACATTGCATCTTTCCTCACACTTACAATTCCTACAACAGGACGTTTTGTTTACGGATTTACCTTAATTCTTGAATTATTGCTTCTTGAAGTATTAGGAATTTTATTAAACTCATTAGTCTCAAAACTTAAGTTGAATGAAATACGAACATTTTTTGTTATGTTCTTTATGATTTCAATAACAATTTTATTCCGTCAGATTCTTGTTTTGACATATACAGAAGTAGCTCTAACCTTAGGATTCCTTTTGTATTTCCCAACAGTTTCTGTATTCCTTACTCATACAATTTTTACAGACTTTGAAGAACCGCTTCCTGTCAGATTGAAAAAGAATCTTTTGAGTACATTGTTCTTTTCTGTTTTAATTTTTGTATTCTTCCTTTTCAGAGATATTGCAGGCTACGGCACAATAACTTTCTTTGGTAAGAATCATCAGATTTATGAAAAGATTTTACTGAATCCAGATAAGGTTGGAATCTTTACATTCTTTGCTTCAATTCCGGGTGCACTTGTACTTACAGGAATTTTAATTTATTTCTTCCTTTTCATTCATAATAAAATGAGAATCATTTCAAGCAGAGGAGAAAAAAGATGATTTACTTTTATACTTTTCTTTACTATTCATTATTTTCTTCTGTAGTTTTGATTTATGGAATTGGACTTAATAAGATTGCAGAAATTGGAATTGTAAAATTCAAAGAACCTATATTCTATGTAAAATGTTCTGTTTCAATAATTTCCTCAAGTGTGATTTCCTGGCTTCTGACTTATTATCTGTTAGTGCCACTTCAGATTACAGAATTGTATCCGCTTATCTGCTTTATTGTATATGCAAGTATAAGTACATTCCTTGGAGGAATTGTCAGACTTACAACAGGTAGACTAACCTCAGAATTTGCAGTTTCATATCTTGTAATTCTTCTTTCAATTACAGAAAGTTCATCATTGCTTTTTACACTTTTTATAAGTGTATGCTGTCTGTTATCTATGCTTATCATCATACCATTCAGCCTTACATTTAGAAGAAGGGTATGCAGTAACGGCCGTATTCTGGATGAAAAATATTATAGTCTTTATTTCCTTTTCCTTGCAATTTTAATACTTCTGCTTTCTGTATGGGATATCGTATGGCTTAATCCGGAGGTTATAAAGTGATATTAAGAATTATTCTGCTCATATTATTTCTGCTGCTGCTTATAATGCTTACTTTTTTTACATTATATATTCTCATTCCTTCGATCAATAAACAGGACAAAAAAAATGAAGATCCACTAGTACCGCTTCATTTATCTCCTGTAATTCTTCCGGAAGAGAAAAAATATAATCCTTCAGATAAAAAAGCATACGTTCTCTGTTCATGTCATAAAGAATGCAATCTTAATCGTTCTTTATTCAATGAAGAATATACCTGTATTATGGCAAAAACAGTTTTTGGTTCTTCACTTGACTGTAAATATGCATGTCTTGGTCTTGGAGACTGTGTAAAAATTTGTCCTCAGGAAGCAATTAAAATTGAGAATATGACTGCAATTATTACAAGCAATTGTTGTGGTTGTGGAAAATGTGTTTCTATCTGTCCTCAGAAAATTATTGATTTAATTCCAACTGATACTAAAAAAGCAGTAGTCTGCGGTAACGAAACAGGAGAGATGACTTCCTGTACAAAACTAAAATCTGAAGAAAATATCAGCTGGAGTGATAAAAAAGACTTTAAAATCTGGGACTTTTGTTATAGAATAATAAAGCGTTTAAAATAACGCAGATACCTTTGGGGAAGGGTTCTAAAAAAATCTTAATTTAAATATGGAGAGAAAATCGGCTGCTGGTGGTGGGGTGCCGTATAAAGGATAATGGGTTCAATATACGTCAGCTTCATTGTAAAATCAGTACCAGTATGCACAGATAATACTGAGCTATTAGAAAAAAGCTTCCAGTCTATTTATAAGCCGATTATTAAATATTTATATTCTCATCCTACCTTCTCCCTGTCATTTGCCTTTTCAGGCTGTCAGATTCAATACTTCAAAAAACGAAAAAATGAACTCATAACAATTCTGCGTGAACTTGTTGACCGTAAACAGGTTGAAATACTTGGTGGTGGTTATAATGATCCGTTGTTACCATTATTAAACTCAGTTGACCGTAACGGTCAGATAGACCTCCTGACTTCTGAAATCAGACAGACTTTTGGAAAACGTCCGCGTGGAATGACTCTTTTCCAGGACTGCTGGGATTCTTCTCTCGTAAATAACATTCATACCTGTGGACTTGAATATGTAATTTTGAGCAGTTCTCTTGTTCCAGAATCTAAACGTTCTTTCCTTCCTATTTTTATGAGCGATCTTGGAAAGAATGTTGATATTTTCCTTTATTATAATGATCTTGTTCCAGACGAAGAAATGCTCGCTGAAGAGTTTATATACAACGTCGAAAAATCTGTTTTAAAGGTAGAAAAGAAGGATACTCATCTTCAGCTTGATGCAGACAGAATTGTTGCAATTACACTTACTCCAAAACAAGCCGCTAAATTGAATGAATCAAAATGGTTTGAGCGTTTGGGAAAATATATTGATGAAAATAAAGATGGTCGTGTAAAACTGACAACTTTAAATAATTATAGAACCAACGGAATGAAGATGAAAATTCCATCATATATTCCAGTGGGTATAAGTGATGAGGTTGCTCAGATTATTCAAAACGCTTCTAACGATTCAAAGAATAAATTCCCTTCAACGATTTATGATTTCATGTATTCATATTCTGCAAGCAGAAAACTTTATAACAGAATGATGTATACAAGTCTTCTCGTAAATCAATATAAAGCAGATAAGATGCGTAAAAAGACAGCCCGTGAAAAATTGTGGCAGGCACAGAACGGTATGTCTATTTTAAGTACAGATTCTGAACCAATTAAGAATTCTCTTTATAGACAGCAGGCTTATAAATATCTTACAGATGCCGAGAAAATGCTTCGTGGAGACGGAAACTTTAACGAATCGGTTACCTGTTTTGATTACGACAATGATGGTATTGAAGAATATGTATGCCGTATGGAACAGTATTTTGCATATATTTCTCTTGCCGGTGGAAGCGTTCCTGAACTTGATGTTATAAAAGATTCCTGTAATTATGCAGATAATCTTCAGAGAACCTTTGAGTTTGATGGTTGTGATGACGAGTATGACAGAGGCTTCTTTATTGATCATCTGTTTACACCAGCTCAGCTTGATTTATATATTCGCGGCGAACCTGCAGGTGACGGTGTATTCTCTCGCATCCAGTATTCTCAATTGAAATATTCTGGACAGCACCATGAAGTTCAACTTTGTGCAAGAGCTGTATGGAAGCCAACAGGACAGACTGTTTATCTTAGAAAGAAATATGTGATTAACTCTACAGGAATGTATGTTCAGTACATTATTAAAAATGAAAGCGATAAACCTCTTGTTGCAAAATTTGCTGTAGAATCTAATCTCTGTGATATAGCATATCTTACTGAAAAGAAATGCGGTTTTAGTATTGAAACTGTTGATAATGGGGAAGTTGTTGTTCTTGATAGTGAAAAATCTTCACTGGAATTAAATAAAAAGGATAAGCTTAATAATGTTCAGTTAGTAAGACTTTCTGATAAACCAAACGGCATTTCCTTTGTATTTGAACCTAATGAAAAATGCCGCTACTGTTTTACTCCAATAAAATACACCAGACCAGGCTTTGACCGTGAAAAGATTGAACCTGTAAATCTGACTTATGCTTCGTCTTTATACTGGGACATCAACATTGAACCAGGCCGGGAAACCGAAAAGAGCATTAACTTTACGATTATCCCGGTTAAGAAGATTAAGAAATAGCGAGTTGTTTAATCAATCCCTTCAATTCATCCAGTTTCTCATGTGTCACACGTGGATTAAGTAATGTAAACTTAAGGCAAACACGGCCGTCACTTACTGTCTGACCAATAATTGTTCCGTGCTCGTGAATTAAAGTACGGCGAACCTTTTTATTGATTTCGTCGAGTTCTTCACCAGAAAGACTGTCATTTCCCTTATATCTGAATACTACTGAGCTGATTTCAGGTTCTGTAATTACTGCAAAGTCTGAATCGTCGCGGAGAATGCTGTAAAGGTATGCAGCATTCTCCATGCTTGTTGTTATGATTTTACTCCAGCCGTCACGTCCACGTGTCTGAAAACTCATCCATACTTTGAGTGCATCAAAGCGGCGGGTTGTCTGCATAGATTTATCTACGAGGTTAGTGTAGCCGTCTTCTTCATCTTCCTCGCGGTTGAGGTAATCTGCGTGAATTGTGAGTGCATCGAATGTGCTTCCATCCTTAAGAAGAACTGCAGAGCAGGAAATCGGCATAAGGAACATCTTGTGAAAGTCCACTGTGATAGAATCACAGTGAGAAAGTCCTTTTACGCGGTCGCTGTATTTCTGACTCATAATCACACCTGAGCCGTAAGCAGCATCAGCATGAAGCCACATGTTGTGTTCACGGGCAAGCTGGCTGAGTTCCTCGAGTGGGTCAATACTTCCGAAATCTGTAGTTCCTACTGTTCCAACAATAAGGAAAGGAATATTTCCGTCTTTTATATCTGCTTCGATGAGGGAACGTAGGGCAGAAACGTCCATTTTTTTACGGCTGTCTACAGGAACTTTTACAACTGATTTATAGCCAAGTCCCATAATATGGCATGACTTTTCCATAGAGAAGTGTGAAATCTCACTTGTATACATGCGGAGTTTAGAACATTTCTCATCAAGTCCATATTTTTTGACATCATAATTTAAGTGTTTATTGCAGAACCAGTCGCGGGCAAGTAAAAGTGCTGTCTGATTAGACTGGCTGCCGCCGCTGGTAAATACGCCATCGGCTTTTGTTTCGTCGTAGCCGTAAAGTTTGCACAGATGGCGGATTGTCTCAACTTCAATTTCAGTAGCAACAGGAGACTGATCCCAGCTGTCCATTGACTGATTAAAAGTAGAAATGATTGTTTCTGCGGCAATTGTTTCTAAAAGTGAAGGACCGTGAAGGTGAGGCATGTACTCAGTAGAAGGAGTACGCAGAAGGTTAGGAAGAACCTTTTCTTTTGTGAGTTCAAATACTTTATCCCAGCCAAGTCCGTGCTCCGGGAGAATGCTGTCCTGGCGGACAATTTCCTTAAGCTCATCCGGAGTAGGTCCAGAATAGGCAGATTCATTTACAAAAGCATCTGATACAGCCTTTGCTGTCTGCTTGAGGAGTTTGTTGTATTCTTTCCTGGCTTTTTTATCTGAAGTAAGAAAAAGGTTTTGCATTTTATATCGCTCCCTAAAATAAATACGTCATTGCGAGGAACGAAGTGACGTGACAATCTATATTAATGGATTGCCACGCTTCGCTCGCAATGACGTTATTTATATTGATAATTATGTTTCATTAAATTATTTATATTTCTTATCAATCTCAAGTACACACTTCTCGAAAATCTTCCAGGCTTTGCCGAGATCTTCGTCTGTGATGTTCAGTGCACACAGACAGCGCATAACTGCACCATTGCGGCCGCCTTTTTCTACGATAAGGCCGTTTTCAAAGCACATCTTCTGTACAGCAGCAGCAATTTCACCGCTTGCAGGAAGAGAACCGATGCAGTCTGGAGTTCCTTTTGGATCAACAAACTCAGTTCCAACCATAAGTCCTTTACCACGGATATCTCCGATAATCGAAACCTTCTTCTGAAGTTCGCGAAGGTGTGAGCGGATATTGTCCCCCTTGCGAATTACATCAGCGAGGAAATCAGGCTGAGAAACACGGTTCAAAGTAATTGTTCCGGCCTTCATTGCAAGCTGGTTACCACGGAAGGTACCTGCATGTGCTCCGGCTGTCCACTTGTCGAGTTCTTTATTATAAACAACAACTGCCATTGGCTGTGAACCGCCGATTGCCTTAGAAAGTAAAAGTACATCAGGAATGATGTCAGCATATTCAAAAGCAAAAAGCTTTCCGCTGCGTCCCATACCGCACTGAATTTCATCTACAATAAGAGGGATGTCGAGTTCTTTTGTTACGCGACGTACAGTCTGAAGGAACTCAACTGGAGCTGGAATTACACCGCCTTCACCCTGAATTGGTTCAAGGATGACGCAGGCTGGTTTTGTGATTCCGCTTTCAGGGTCTTTAAGAGTGCGCTCAAAGAAATTACATGCTGCCTTTACACCGGCATCTCCGCCAAGTCCAAATGGATCGCGGTAAGCATAAGGGTAAGGGAAGCTGTGTACATCAGGCATAAGACCAGTAACTGCAGTTTTTGCATGGAGATTTCCCATGCAGGCAAGTGGGCCTTGTCCCATTCCATGGTAACCGCCGGCAAAGGAGATTACAGATGAACGGCCTGTTGCAGTTTTACAGAGCTTAATTGCAGCGTCTGTTGCATCAGTTCCTGATGGTGAGCAGAATTGAATTTTCGCATTATTTCCTAATTCAGAAGGAAGATGGCGAAGTATCGTTTCCACGAATTCATCTTTTACAGGGGTGGTTAAATCAAGGGTATGAAGTGGTGCATCTGATTGAATCAGGTCTACCATCGCCTTGTTTACTTCGTCATCATTGTGGCCGAGTGCTAAAGTTCCCGCTCCACACAAAAAATCCAGATATTTGTTTCCTTCTACGTCCTCAACCCATGAGCCTTTGGCTTTAGCAATTGCGAATGGGAATTTTCGCGGGTAGCTACGGGCATTAGATTCTGTGGAATCCTGTCTGGTAATGTAATACTGATTTGTGCCTTTTTCCGACATAAACGTTCTCCACTACGACAGCGAATTCGCTGTATATATTTTAATGTAAGTAAGACACTCTACTATAAATATTAGTTTTATGCAACGAAAAATTTGAATATAATAAAATCTTATTTTTTCATCGTGTATATAAAATGATAAGCCTGCATAATTAACTGACTTTATCACTTTCTTATGTTAAAATTAATTAGACTTTTTTTTAGAGGATAAAAAATGAATCGGAAAATATTGTTTTTGTTTATTACATTTTTTGTAACAAATGTTC
>JAEEGH010018901.1_pt1 | contig 14518 bp, 15 predicted proteins | sample 9134181 | NCBI WGS metagenome assembly JAEEGH01 (sample SAMN16246544, study PRJNA631951) | gut metagenome | biome: gut microbiome; feature: rumen; material: DP-attached | host: Bos | place: Iran: Karaj | collected 2018-10 | reverse complement strand
TTTTCACGATACCACCTTAACAGTTGATATTTACATTGTAACAGAATATCGCCGAAAAATCAACGTTTTTCGATAATTTCCGCGGCGGCATATTTTGCGCTTTGTTTTCATAATTTATTTCGGGAGAAATATTCGTTATGAAAAAACCTTTGATATGTGCCTTTTTGTGTTGTTGCCTTTTGTTTTTCGGTTGCAAAGCGGAAGATCCTTACCTTGCCTACGTCAGCGAAGCGCGGCGGGATATCTTTGCGGGGCGATCGGATAACTACGATATCTCGGCTTTTCTTACCGAAAGGGAATACCCGTACTTAAACGACGGGATAGTGGGGGAAAAAGGCGTTTTTCTGGAATTTCGGGTAAACACCCCCTTAATAGACGGGATAAAGAGAAGTATCGTCTTTTCGGTGGGAGACGATTCACTTTCCGCGGATCTTACGGTAAACGAAGTTACCGGCGTTTACGGTGCGACGGCGGAAGTCAAAGGCTTTACGGAAAAAAGTTTTTCCGTTTCGGTCATCTGCGGGGAAAAAAGCGAAACGGTGATTCTTACGTCGAAAGTTCCCGAAAACGCGCTTTCATTTAAAGACGCGCTTAAAAAACTTTCGGAAGATAACCCCGAACTTCTCGCGCTGTATAAAACCCCCGAAGGGGTGTTCGACGGCGAAATACGTCTTAAAATACTTTTAAAAAACGAAAAGCCCTACTGGTACGCGGGGCTGTGCGACAAAAAAGGAAAGTTAAAGGCTCTTCTTCTCGACGGGATAACGGGAGAAACTCTCGCCGTAAGGGAAATATTTTAAAAAAGTTTCGCCGCCGTAAACTTTCAAGGCGGCGAAAATATTTTTACTGTTTTACGTCTTCTATATACGCTATTACCGAACTGCCCGTAAGGTTTTCGAGTTCGTACCTGTTCTTTACCGTGTTGTCGGTAAGATATATTATCGCGGCTATCACCGCCCCGATGAAAAGTCCCAAAACCGTCGCTATAACGATTATTCTTGCCGTTTTGGTGCTGACCGACACCGTGGCGTAATTCTGGGCGGATTTGAGTTCGACGTCTTCACCCATTATAAGTCCCTGAATTGCGCTGCCCTCTTCGTCCGCGCCCTGTATCGTTTCGTTGGAACTCGTTATCACGGCGTCCAACTTGTTCTTTGCAAGATTACCTTCCGCGTCGGAATAGGATATCGAAAATATAAGACTGTTCGTCGAATAGGATACGGAAACTTTTTTCGCCGATATATCGCCGGCGTTTTCGCCGTAAGTTCCCTTGTACGCGGCGTCCGCCCTCTTTACGAACAGATCGGAAGTAAGGTACACCGCAATGTCGGGAAGATACTTCTTCGCAAGTGCCGCGTTGTCCGTTCCGGAACTCCCCGCAGTTCCCGTCGGCACGTCGATTTCGGTAACGTTAATGACGAACACCACCGATTTCGTGGCGGTATAAACGGGTTTGTCCTTTACCTTTGCGTACACCGCTCCCGCCGCGAGCCCTAAAACGGTCGTTACGACGAGAAGTATCCAGAATCTTCTTAAAACGTTAAGGACGGTAATGAAATCCACACCGCTTTTTTCGGTTACGACTGCGTTTTCAGTCTGCAAGCGTTCTTCCACGGTCTGCCTCCTTTACGTCTTCTATATATGCTATCACGGCGGAACCCGTGAGGTTTTCGAGCGTTTCCCTGTCTTTTACGGTGTTGTCGAGCGCGTATTTTATAAACACGACCAGCGCCGCAAGCACTACGCCGATAAGAAGCGCGATAAGGATTATCTTTCTCGCCGACATATCGACGGAAACCGAAACTCCGTCCACGCTCTCGGTAAGTTCTATTATCGTAGAAGTAACGCCGCCGAAATAATCGGTTATCTCGTGATTCGCGGCGACGGCGAGTATCCTTACCTTTTCTCTCGTCGCCTGTTTGTCAAGCCCCTTTACCGATATGGTGAAACTGAACATATCGGTGGAAGATCCCGTCGAACGGGACTTAGACGCTTTAGAACCTACTTTGCTTACGGTGAAATAATCTAATTGCAGAAGTTCTTCTTCCGAAAGAAGGGGATAATCTTCGGGATGCGCTTTCAGTTGACTTATAAACGCGTCTATGCCGAGATTATCGGGATTTTTGTTGCCGTAGTTAAGGTAATACGCGTAATAGCCGTTGGCGGTATCTATCACTACGCCGGTAGTACAGAAAGCCACCGCCGTATCTATATACGCGTTCATGGCGTTGACGTTTTTCTTTATCCTTTGACTGTCGGTCGCGCCGACGTCGGCGGAATAACTCACCGTTTCCGTGGCGGTATAATAAGGCTTTCTCACCCTTGAATACACCGCGCCGAGAATCCCCGCAAGCACTACGATTATTAAGATAAGCAAAAGGTTAGCGCGAAACAAGGCGAGTATTTCGCCGAACGTTATACCTCTTTGCGATTGAGAATTTTCTTCGTTCATCTGTATGGTTTCTCCACGACACCGTATATTCTACGGCACATTATACCGAAAATACGGTGAAAAATCAACGGTTTTTACGACCCGCCCCGCATAAGGCGACGGTGGTATTATTGCCCGTAAGTTTTTATTTATCCTTTTTTGCGGCGTTCTTCTTTTGTTCTTTCTGCGCCTTTTTGGAATCGACTTTCTTTTTGACCTTTTCCATAAAATTGTCGCCGCCTTCTTTCTTTCTCGCCTTTTCCTTTCTTTCGGGAAGGGGGCTGTTATCGAAGGGTAAGGTTTCCGCACCGCGTTTTTCACGCACTTCCACCTGCCGATAGGGAATTACGATGCCGTTCTTTTTGAATTCGTTGTAAACGTTTTCCATAAGGTAGTAGTAAACGTCCCAGTAGTCTTCGGAATCGCACCAGCAGTTGGAGAAAAAGTCGAGACTGCTCTCTCCTATGGTTTTCAGTTTGCAGAACGGTTCGGGATCGAGATATACTTTGCCGTTGCTTCTCATAACGCCGATAACCGTGCGTTTAACGAGTTCGACGTCCGATTCGTAGGCGACGGAAAAGGTGATATCCACCCTTCTTTTGGGATTCGCGCCGGCGTTTACCACCGCGCTGTTGACTATCGTCGAGTTGGGGATAGTTACCCTCTTGTTGTCAATCGTAGTAAGCGTGGTGAATAAAAAGTTTATTTCCGTAACGCATCCGCTTACGTCCCCCACCGTTATGAAGTCGCCTTTTTTCAGCATATGCGAAGAAACTATCACTATGCCGTTGGCAAGGTTCGCTATATTCGATTCGAGCGCCATACCGATGGCGAGAAGAACGGCGGACACGGCGGTCAGCATACCCGTTATCTCCACCCCGATGACGCTTAACAAAACGAGAATAAGCGTCAGCCAGAAAACGAATTTGAATATCGCGAGCAAAAATCTTTTCGCCACGGGTTCCATACGTCTGAAAACGCCGGACATGATTTTAAGCAGTATCTTTATCACGATTATCCCGATGATAAGCACTGCGAAAAATCTGACGTACGACATATAATTTTCCGCAAAATAGTTCTTAATGGTTTCCCAAATCGCTCCGAAATCCATAATCTTCTCCTAACCGATATAACAAGTATAATAGAACGGCGGGAAAAAGTCAATCGTTTGCGGGCGATAAAAATCGTATTCTCTCGCGTAAAAACAGTTGACAAGGGACGGGGAAATTTAATATAATGTTTCCGTAAGAGGCAAAAAATGAAAATTTTCAGCATTAACTTTTATTTCGGATATTACTTTAAGAAGCCGTATTCGCGCAGTATCGGTTAGTTTTTGCTTTTTATAAAAAAGGAAATTCGATGATCGACCGGTATTGCGCCGGTCGGTTTTTTTATTTTGATCCGTAAGAGGTATTTTTATGATAATCGTAGTAAAAAGAGAACACGAACAGAAACAACTCGACAACCTTATAAAATGGGTAAGAGCGCAGGGCGTGGAAACCGACACTTCCGTCGGCAGTAATTCCACGATAATAGGACTCGTCGGCGACACCAGCAAGATAGACATCGACCTTTTACGGTCTTTGGACATAGTGGAAGACGTAAAAAGGATACAGGAACCTTATAAGTGCGCCAACCGTAAGTTCCACCCCGAAGATACGATAGTAGACGTCGCGGGACACAAGTTCGGCGGAAACCATTTCCAGATAATCGCGGGGCCCTGCTCGGTGGAATCGGAAAAACAGATAATTTTCGTCGCGGAAAAGGTAAAGGAAGCGGGCGCGACGGTGCTTCGCGGCGGGGCGTTCAAACCGAGAACTTCCCCATACTCTTTTCAGGGGTTAAGGGAAGACGGACTGAAACTTCTTTTAAAAGCCAAAGAAGAAACGGGTATGCCGATAGTTACCGAGATAATGAGCGTAAGGCACATAGACCTTTTTAAGGACGTCGATATAATACAGATAGGCGCAAGGGATATGCAGAACTTCGAACTTCTAAAAGAAGTCGGCAAACTCAGAAAACCCGTTCTTTTAAAGCGCGGGCTTGCCAACACCGTAGAAGAGTGGCTTATGAGCGCGGAATACGTTATGTCGGAAGGCTGTAAGGATATAATACTCTGCGAACGCGGAATACGGACTTTCGAGCCATACACGAGAAATACTCTCGATCTTTCCGCCATACCCCTTCTAAAAGAACTCACTCACCTGCCCGTTATCGTCGATCCGTCGCACGCTTCGGGAATAGCAAGACTCGTTGCTCCCCTATCTTTCGCGTCGGTGGGCGCGGGGGCGCACGGGCTTATGATAGAAGTGCATAACGACCCGCAAAAGGCGTTGTGCGACGGCGCGCAGTCGTTACGTCCCGAACAGTTCAAAGATCTCGTAAAGAATATCGACGTGATGCTGCCCGTCGTAGGCAAAGAAAGGGACAAAGCATGAAAAACGTAGGGATAATCGGCTTGGGGCTTATAGGCGGTTCTTTCGCGAAAGCCGTAAAAGCAAGCGGAAAATACACGGTATTCGGGTGCGATAAAGACGCAAAAACCGAAAACGCGGCGATAAAAGATAAAGCGATAGACTTTGTCCTTACCGAAGAAAACGCAAAAGATATCGACCTTTTAGTCAGCGCGGTAACGGTGGACGTTTTCAAAGACGCGACGGAAAGATTTCTGCCGTTTTTAAAAGGCGGCGCGACGGTAATAGACTTCGGCGGAGTCAAAGAACGGCAGGTCGCGACCATGGAAAAATGGAAAAAAGACTTCCCCGCCCTTAAATTTTTCGGCGGACACCCCATGGCGGGAAAGGAAAGATACGGGTACGTAAATTCCGACGGCGAACTGTTTAAAAATGCCTTTATGATAATCGTGCCGACGGCGGACAAGATCCCCGAAGACCTTAAAACCGTGTTTTACGACGCGGGATTCGGCAGAATAACCGAGACCGACGCTAATACCCACGACGAGATAATAGCCTACACTTCCCAACTTTGCCATATAGTTTCTTCGGCGTTCGTAAAAAATAAAACGGCGATGCGTTCCGCGGGGTTTTCGGCGGGAAGTTTAAAAGACCTTACGAGAGTGGCAAGGCTTTTCCCCGACGCTTGGACGGAACTTATATTATCCAACCGCGAAAACGTCCTTTCGGAACTCGACGAGTTCATAGGCAACCTTAAAAAGTACAGAAACGCCGTAAATAACGGCGATAAGGACGGACTTTCGGGGCTTTTTGCCGAAGGAAACTTATTAAAAGAAAAACTCGACGGAGAAAAATAGTATGCTTTCTTTAACGGTAAACGCGTCTTCAAAATACGATATAACGGTAACGGACACTATCCGCGCTTTCAGAGAAAAATGCGTTCCGTATATGCGCGGCAGAAACGTCGCCGTTGTTACCGATTCCAACGTAAACGCTCTTTACGGGGACGCGCTTTCGGAATATTTAAGCGATAAAACCGTCTTAAAAATCGTTATTCCCGCGGGGGAAGACTCTAAAAACGGCGAAAATTACTTTAAAATTCTCAACACCCTTGCGGAAAACGGTTTCGATCGGGAAGACAGTATCGTCGCTTTCGGCGGCGGGGTTGTGGGCGACCTTGCGGGGTTTGCCGCTTCGACTTATATGCGGGGTATAACGCTTATTGCCCTCCCTACCACTATCCTTTCCATGGTGGATTCTTCGGTGGGCGGAAAGACGGCTATCGATCTTCCCGCGGGCAAGAACCTTTGCGGAACTTTCTACCAGCCGACGGCGGTGTATATAAATACCGCTTTTATTGACTCTTTGCCCCGCCGAGAATTTATGTGCGGCGCGGGAGAGATATTAAAGTACGCCCTTTTGTCCGATACCGTCAAAGCGGAAGACTTAAAAGCGGGCGTAACCGAAGAACTTATAGTAAAGTGCCTTAAAATAAAGCGGGATATCGTCGAAAAGGACGAAAAGGAAAGGGGCGAACGCGCGCTACTTAATTTAGGGCACACCGTAGGGCACGCTCTCGAAAAACTTTACGGGTACAAGGTGTCGCACGGCGAGTGCGTGGTAAAGGGGCTTGCCTTTTCGGTATTCGCGTCGGAAAAACTGTACCGCTTAAATAAAAAGACCGTTTCGGATATGGAAAGAACGGTAAATCTGTTGGGGCACGACGTTTCGGCGGGATTTTCCGCGGAAGAGATATTAAAACGGATAGGTTCGGACAAAAAACGCTACGGAGAAAACGTAAACTTTATCGCCTTAAAAGGCGTGGGAGAACCGCGCGTGGAAAAGATTTCTTTAAGCGCGCTTTATGAACTTTTAGATGACTATGAACGTAAAAATAACACCCTTTGACGCTTGCGGGACGGTTTCCGCCCCGCCGTCCAAATCGTTTGCGCACAGACTTGTTATCGCCGCGCTGCTAGCGGGCGGCGACTGCTTTATAGAAAACGTCGGCGATTCCGAAGACGTTAAAGCCACGGTGTACGCCGTTTCGGCGCTCGGCGCGGAAGTTAACTACGACGGCAAAAACGTCTACGTCGGAAAGGTAAGCGTCCCTTCTTTTGCCACCGTCGACTGCGTGGAATCGGGTTCGGCTTTAAGGTTTTTTATCCCCGTCGCGGCGGCGCTCGGCGTTGACGCCGAGTTTACGGGTACGAAAACCCTTATGTCCCGCCCCACCGACGCTTATAAGAGTTGCTTTTCGGGACACGGCGCGGAGTTCGACGGGAAAAGAGTTTCGGGAAAACTCACCGCGGGAAAGTACGTTCTCGACGCGAGTTTAAGTTCGCAGTACGTTTCGGGACTTCTTCTCGCGCTCTCCGCCGTAAAGGGCGAAAGCGAAATAGTGCTTACGGGAAAAACGGTAAGTAAAGGTTACACCGATATGACCGCTTATATCCTTAAAAAATTCGGCGCGGAAATTTCCGAGACAAAGGGCGGATACAGGATAACGGGCGGAAACTTAAAAGCCCCCGAAAGAATAAGGACCGAAGGCGACTGGTCTGGCGCGGCGTTCTTTTTATCACTCGGCGCGATATGCGGCAACGTCAGGGTCAAAGGTCTCGACTTTCCGTCTTTGCAGAAAGATTCGGGGATTCTCGATATCCTTGAAAAGTTCGGGGCGAAAGTAACCGTTAAAGAAGACTTTATCTCGGTAAAACGCGGCAACCTTACCGCCGTAAGAGATATCGACTGCGAAAATATCCCCGACCTTGCGCAAGTAATAGCGGCAGTCGCCGCTTACGCCGAAGGCGTTACTTCTTTAATCAACGTCGAACGGCTGAAAATAAAGGAAAGCGACAGGATAGTCGCCATAATAAAGACGCTTGCGGCGGCGGGGATTCGCGCCGAATACGACGGGAAGGACTTGAAAATTCACGGCGGAGTGCCCGTGGGCGGGATATTCGACGGCGGAAACGACCACAGAACGGTGATGAGCGCGGCGGTGCTTGCGGCGGGCGCTACGGCAAATTCCGAAATAGTCGGCGCGGAAGCGCACGCCAAATCTTACGTCGGGTTCTTTACCGACTACCGGAAAGCGGGAGGCAAATATGTCCTTATTTAACGGCAGAAAACTCAAAATAGAGATATTCGGCGAGTCGCACGCCGAAAAAATAGGCGTAAAGGTTTCGGGTTTCCCCGATTTTAAGATAGATAAAAACGATCTCGACGCCTTTTTGGACAGACGAAAAGCTAAAAACGACGGGTATTCCACTCCGAGAAAGGAAAAGGACGAGGCGATTTTTTCGGGACTTACGGGCGATAGTATCCGCGGAGATTTTACGGCGGAGATAATAAATTCCGATATTAAAAGTTCGGCGTACTCGGACCTTTACGGAAAACCCCGCCCTTCCCACGCCGATTACGCCTGGCACTTAAAAGACGGCACGCTCGATTTTACGGGCGGCGGGAGATTTTCCGGTCGCATGACCGCGCCGTTCTGCGTTATAGGCGGGATATGTAAGCAGTTTTTGAAAGAAAAAGGCGTTAAAGTAGAAGCCTACGTTTCCAAGGTGGGCAAAATTGCCGCAAGGTCGTATAAGGGCGGCGATATCGCCCTTTCGGAGATACTTGCCTTGCGGGAAGGCGTTTTTCCGTCGCTGGATAAAAAAGCCGAGATATTGTCGGAGATAGAAAAGGCGAAGAAAAAGGGCGATTCTTTGGGCGGCGTTATAGAGTGCTGCGTATTCGGGTTTCCCTTTGGGATCGGCGACGATACCTTTTCGGGGCTCGAAGGGAAAATTTCTTCGCTCGTATTCTCCGTTCCCGCAGTCAAGGGCGTGGAATTCGGTTCGGGATTTACGGGCGCGGAAAACTTCGGGAGCGAAGAAAACGATAATCTTTACTATAAAGACGGGAAGGTCGCATTTTTATCCAACAATTCGGGCGGCATAAACGGCGGGATAAGTAACGGCAACGTTATTACCCTTTCGGCGGCGATAAAACCCACGCCGTCGATATCGCTTCCGCAAAAGACGGTGGATCTTGTAAATAAGACCGACACCGAAATAAGTATAAAGGGCAGGCACGACGCCTGCATCGTGCCGAGAGCCTTACCCGTGATAGAAAGCGCGGTGGCGATAGCGCTCGTCGACGAAATATTATAAAGGAGAGATATATGCGAGAATTAAAAGACGTAAGAGCGGATATAAACGCGATAGACGACGAGATGACGGAACTTTTCGGGAAGCGTATGGCGCTTTCCGAAGAAGTGGCGAAAATAAAAGCCGCAAACGCGCTTCCCGCGGAAGACAGAGAAAGGGAAAGAGAGATAATTTTCAGGCTAACGAAAAAACTGCCCGAAGAACTTTCCCTGTACTTAAAGGAATTTTACGAAACGGTGTTTTTCACCGGCAAGGCGTATCAGAGTTTCGTAATGAAAAAGACTTCCGCGACGGCGGAAAGGCTTGGGGAACTGCTGAAAAAAGGGCTCGGCAAAATGCCCGTTTCGGCGACCGTCGCCTGTCAGGGCATAAGCGGTGCGAACAGCGGCGCGGCGGCGGCGAAATTCTTTCCCATATCCGATATAACCTATTTTAAGAACTTCGAAGGGGTGTTTTCGGCGGTGTCGAAAGGACTTTGCGAATTCGGGGTGCTGCCCATAGAAAACAGCACGGCGGGTTCGGTATCGGAAGTGTACGACCTTATGAAAAAATACAATTTCCATATAGCGGCGTCCTGTAAGATACAGATAAAACACTGTCTTGCCGTCCTGCCCGAAGCAAGCCTTGCGGATATAAAGACCGTAGTTTCTCACCCGCAGGCTATACTTCAATGCAAGGAATTTTTAAAGGACGGGGGCTTTACGTCTTTACCCGAAGAAAACACGGCGGTAGCCGCAAAGCGGGTAAAGGATTCGGGAGATATTTCCCTTGCCGCGCTGTGCTCTGCCGAGTGCGCCGAAATATACGGGCTTAAAGTCCTTAAAACCGACGTGCAGGACAACGGCGCGAATTTCACGAGATTTATCTGCATAGAAAAAGACCTTAACGTCTATAAAAACGCCGACAGGATAAGCGTTATGACGAGTTTATCCCACGAACCCGGCAGTCTTAACAGGGTGCTCGGCAGGTTTTCCGCTCTGGGGCTCAACCTTACCAAGATAGAATCCCGCCCGATAGCGGGGGCTGACTTCGAGTTTATGTTCTACTTCGATTTCGAAGGCGATATCGCCGACAAAAACGTATTAAACCTTATTTCGGAGATGGAAAACGGCTCTCATCACTTCGTATTTCTCGGCGCGTACGGGGAAAAGGCATGAAATATTGTCTTATCGGCGCAAAATTAGGTTACAGTTATTCCGCGCTCGTGCACGGACGGTTCGGGCTCGACTACTCTCTTTTAGAAGTGGCGGAAAAAGACCTTGCAAAGTTTATTAAGGAAAACCCTTTCGACGGGTTCAACGTAACCATACCCTATAAAAGGGCGGTTATGCCGTATCTTGATTGCGTTTCGGAAGAAGCCGAAAGGATAGGCGCGGTCAACACCGTCGTAAAAAAGGACGGGAAACTTTTCGGCTACAACACCGACGCGGCGGGATTTGAGTACGCCGTAAAAAGAAAGGGCGTTTCCTTGAAAGATAAAAACGTACTTGTATTAGGCAGCGGCGGTGCGGCGGCGGTAGCGCGGTTCGTTGCGCAAAAAACGGGCGCAAGGCGAGTAGATACCGTTTCGCGCGGCGGGAAGATCAACTACGAAAACTGTTACGATCTAAAAGACGCCGAAATAATAATAAACGCCACCCCCGTCGGCACTTTCCCCGATATTTCGGAAACGCCGATATTCCCCGAAAAATTTCCCGCGGTAAAATTCGTAATGGATATGACCTACAATCCCTTTAACACCGAACTTCTGCGGCGGGCAAAGGAAGCGGGCGCGAAAACTTCGTCGGGACTGTCTATGCTCGTAAAACAGGCGATAGAGTCGGAAAGGCTATGGGGTTTTAACGCCGACGATAACGCCTGCGAAGACGCCGCTTTTAATATTTATAAACAAAAAAGCAATCTTATTCTTATCGGTATGCCGTCTTCGGGGAAAAGTTCGCTCGGCAAAATTCTTGCCGAAAAACTCGGCAAAACTTTCGTCGATACCGACGACGAGATAGTAAAAAAGACCGGACTTTCTCCCGAAAAGATAATACTTACCCGCGGCGAAAGTTCTTTACGCGACGTGGAAAGCAAAGTGATAGAAGATCTGTCGCTGTCTTTCGGGTGCGTTATAGCGACGGGCGGCGGCGCGGTGCTTCGCCCCGAAAACTCGAATCTTTTAAGTAAAAACGGCGTTATATGTTATATAAAGCGGGATATTTCCCTGCTGTCGACGAAAGGCCGCCCGCTTTCAAAGGTGGCGGGAACGGAACGACTGTTTGAAGAACGTCGTCCGCTTTACGAAAAATATTGCGATTTTTCTGCGGAAAACGACGGCGATATAAAAGATACCGCAAAGGAGATAATTAAAAAATATGAAGATACTTGTCGTCAACGGACCTAACCTTAATATGCTGGGCTTAAGAGAGCCCGAAATTTACGGGCACGAAAGTTATAAAACGCTCGTTAAAACGGTAAAACAAACGGCAAAAGAGATAGGCGTAAAGGTAAAGTGCTTTCAGTCGAATTCGGAAGGCGCTATCGTTACCGCCGTACAGAAAGCCTATAAGAAATTCGACGGGATAGTGATAAACGCGGGGGGATACACGCACACGTCCGTGGCGATAGCCGACGCGATAAAAGCGGTGGGGATACCGACCGCGGAAGTGCATATAAGCGATATAAGTAAGCGGGAAGAGTTCAGGAAATTCAGTTATATCTCTCCCGTCGCCGAAAAAGTTATCGTCGGCGAAGGGATAAAGGGATATACGTCCGCTCTTATCTTTTTAAAAGAAAAATACGGAAAATAAAGCGTAAAAAATCACCCCGCCTGCGGCAAGCCGCAGGCGGGGTGAAGTTTATTTAAAGTTTTTCAGCCTTTTTTCAAAAGTTCCCAATTTATATTGTCGGAATCGTAACTTTCGACGTATTCTATAAGCGATCTTTTGTCTTTGAATATCTTAAAAAGTCCCCTGCACTCTTCGTTGACGAATTTCTTTTTTATCACTCTGTCGAAAATGGCGTTAAGCCCTTCGTAGAACCCCAAAAGATTATACACCGCTATCGCTTTTTTGTGCTGACCTAACTGTTTTAACGTTAAAACCTGCATAAATTCGTCGAAAGTGCCTATGCCGCCGGGAACTATTATAAAGGCGTCCGCCCCGTCTTCCATTATGGTCTTTCTGTCCGCCATGGTCTCGGTGCGGATTATTTCGTCCGCCGAATAGAACATACCTTCGTAGCCCTTTTCTTCGAAAAACTTGGGAATTACCCCCGTAACGTGCGCCCCGCCGTCCTTAAAACCCCTGGCGATCGCACCCATAAGCCCTTCTCCGCCCGCGCCGAAAATAAGGTCGTGCCCGCGACTTGCGAGAAGTTTTCCGAAAGTATAACAGTCGTCTATATACTTTTTATCTATTCTGTTGCTTGCCGCCCCGAATACGCAGATACGCATACGCCGCCTCCTTGCCGTTACATTTCGCGCGTTTTTAACATTATATATATTTTTATTCGTTTTGTCAATTTTATATGCGCCGCACCGTTAAAATAACGCTTGAAAAAAATGCGCGGGCGTGGTATAATCTATCTATGGAAAAAATTGCGAAGTTCTTAAAAGTCAGCGAAAGTGCCTTTAAAAGCGTCGGCAAAGGCGAATACGACGATATAATTTTGCCGAAACGCGCCACGGTGGGCAGCGCGGGTTATGATTTTTACGCCCCGTTCGCTTTTACGCTTTCTCCCAAAGAAACGGTAACCGTCGCTACCGGCGTACGGGTAAAGATAAAAGAAGGCTGGGTGTTACAGATATTCCCCCGATCGGGGCTCGGGTTTAAGTACAGACTGACCTTAAATAACACCGTGGGAATAATAGATTCCGATTATTTTTACGCCGAAAACGAAGGACATATCTTTATTAAAATGACTAACTGCGGCGATACCGCCCTAACCGTCGAAAAGGGCAAGGCGTTCGCGCAGGGCGTGTTTATCCCCTTCGGGATAACCGAAGACGACGACTGCAATTCTTTCCGCCACGGCGGTATGGGCAGCACCGATAAGTAAAGTTAAAACAGACGTTTAAAAAACAATTTCCCCGCCGCAACACGTTGCGGCGGGGAAAGGTTTATTTAATATTTATTTAATATCAGTATTTCTGCACTATTTTTTCCATTTCGGGCAAAACTTTTTCCATATCGCGTATGAGTTTGAATTGCGTTCTCGCCCTGTCTAAATTATGGTTTTCTCTCGATATCCTGAAATAGTTGTCGCCGTCTATGTGGTCGGCTAAAAACCGCATACCGCACTCGTAGGTCATAAGTATCGCCGAAAAGGCAAGATTTTTCTTCTCCGTTTCGGTTATCCCGTCGCCTATGGCTTTAAGATACCCTTTAGTGTACTGCTCGAACAGGTTTATGTCGAAATTAACCTTACTTAAATCTTTTTCGTCTTCCGCCGCGGTGTTGCACCCGAACCTTATGGAATCGCCGAAATCGTAACAGATACTACCCGGCATTATGGTATCGAGATCGACGACGGCAAGGCACTTGCCGGTCTTTGCGTCGAAAAGCACGTTATTCAGTTTCGTGTCGTTATGAGTAACCTTGGTCGGCATCTCTCCGCTTCTTAAAAGCGAAGTTATCCTGCCGCAGTACCCTTGTCTTTCCATGACGAAGTCTATTTCTTCCTTTACACTGCCTACCCTTCCGCTCGCGTTTTTATTAACCGACGCCTTAAAGTCTTCAAACCTCTTTTCGGTGTTGTGGAAATTCGGTATCGGCTCGTAAAGTTTACTCGCGTCGAAGTCTGCAAGGTTTTTCGCAAACGTACCGAACGCCAGCGCGCTCTGATAGAACAGTTCCGGCTCGGCGATCTGATACGCCACGCCGTCTATGTAATTGTATATACGGAAATATCCGTATTCGTTATGAACGAAAGCTTTTCCGTCTTTCGTATAGAACACCGTAAGACAGTCTTTTTTTACGTCCCCGCCTGCGGCTAACACCTTTTTCGCCATGAAGTCGGTAACCGAACTTATATTATTCATAAGCCCTTCGACGTTGCGGAAAATACGGTCGTTTATTTTCTGTAATATGTATTTCTTTTCTTTTCCGTCTTCGTCGAACACGAGAAGTATCGTTTCGTTTATATGCCCTTCGCCGAAAAGATCGTCGCTTATAAGTTTGCCTTTGATTGCGTAGTTTTCTAAAATTTTATTTATATCGTAAGTCATGAAAGTATGATATCACATAAGAAAAATTTTTGCAAGCGTTTTTTCGCTATCCTTTTATTTTATGAATATACCCGTCGAAAAGTTGTCGGTAACGCCAACCTTGCCGCACGAAAAGGAAAACACATAGCGTTTGCTATGTGTTTTCCTTGTTTGTCTGGTATGCGGCAAATCCCTATGTTCCCGTGTCGTCTCCAACAAAGTATTTTCGGCGCTAGTGAGCTTAACTTCTGTGTTCGGTATGAGTACAGGTGGTTCCTCACCGCTATCTTCACCGCATTGGTATATATACTCGGGGACTATCCCC
>JAEEGH010018900.1_pt1 | contig 14519 bp, 14 predicted proteins | sample 9134181 | NCBI WGS metagenome assembly JAEEGH01 (sample SAMN16246544, study PRJNA631951) | gut metagenome | biome: gut microbiome; feature: rumen; material: DP-attached | host: Bos | place: Iran: Karaj | collected 2018-10 | reverse complement strand
ACACGGTTGGTACACGCGCCGACCGGCAGCAGGGTATTTTCCTTCACCCACAGCGGGAGAGACATGAAATCGTAGGTTTCCCTGATCCAGCGGCCGCCGGTCATCCTGCGGCCGTCCAGAAGATGGGTCCACTCCCCGTCGGGCAGGTAATACAGGACTTCTCCGCTTTCATCAAATACAGGCGCCACGAGCAGGCTTTCCCCGAGCATATACTGCCGGTCCAGCGTCTCACAGGCGGGATCCCCGGGGAATTCCATGTACATGGGACGCAGCATGGGAATGCCTTCCTCATGAGCGATGACAGCCATACGGTACAGATAGGGCATGAGCGTACACTTCAGTTCCACAAACTTTTTCAGCACCACGCAGGCTTCCTCATCAAAGAGCCAGGGAACCCGGTAAGACTGGGAACCGTGCAGGCGTGAATGGGAGGAAAGAAGTCCGAACTGGCACCAGCGCTTATAGACGTGTGCAGGGGCAGTGGATTCAAATCCGGAGATATCATGGCTCCAGAAACCGAAGCCGCAGCTTGCCAGGCTTAAACCGGCGCGCAAAGTTTCTGCCATGGACACATAGGTGGCGGAGTTATCGCCGCCCCAGTGAACAGGGAAGCACTGGCCGCCGACGGTGGCACTGCGGGCGAAAACCACCGCCTGGCCCTTTCCCTTCACTTCCTCCAGGAGAGAGAAGACCGCTTCGTTATACAGATGCGTGTAATAGTTATGCATCCGCATAGGATCGGAGTGATCAAAGTATTCTATATCCTTTACGGGAATCCGCTCGCCGAAATCGGTCTTGAAACAGTCTACTCCCATTTCCAGCAGGGGACGGAGACGCTCCCGGTACCAGGTACGCGCGCCGGGGTTGGTAAAATCCACGATGCCCATGCCGGCCTGCCACAAATCAGTCTGCCAGACGGAACCATCCTTCCGGCGGATCAGATAGCCTTCCTTCATGGCCTCCGCAAACAGCGGGGAATTCTGCGCGATATAAGGATTGATCCACACACAGATTTTGAGGCCGGAAGCCTTATACCGCGCAAGCATTCCTTCCGGATCCGGGAAAGTGTCTTCATCCCAGGTGAAGTCACACCAGTTGTAGCCTTTCATCCAGAAACAGTCGAAGTGGAATACATGCAGCGGAATGCCCCGGCTGCGCATTCCCTCAATAAAGGAAGAGGTTGTGGCTTCATCATAACTGGTGGTGAAAGAGGTGGAAAGCCAGAGTCCGAAGGACCAGGCGGGCGGCAGCGAAGGACGGCCGGTCAGCCCGGTATAGCGGCGCAGCACATCATGCGGGGTTGGACCGGCAAAGACATAATACGTCAGCTTTTCGCCCTTAACGGCAAATTCCACCCGTTCCACATTCTCACTCGCAACCTCAAAAGCGGTATCACCGGTGTCATCCACCATGACGCCGTAACCACGGCTGCTCATATAGAAGGGGATATTCTTATAGGCAAGCTCTGAGCTGGTCCCACCGTCACCGTTCCACATCTCAATGAGCTGTCCGTTTTTGACAAAGGGAGTAAAGCGTTCCCCGAAACCGTAGACTGATTCGCCTACGGACAGATCCAGCTGATCCGTCATCCAGGTCTGACCGGTAACCGTATTGGTCATATGAGCCAGAGCCCGGAAACCGCTGCCGGTCAGATATTTATCCCCGTCATAAAAACGAAGGGACCAGGATCCGGGAACGGTATTCAGACGGGCTTCCAAAGCGCCGCTTCTGAGTACGATTTCCCCTTCGCGGCGGATGACCCGGGCAGAACCGTTTCCGGTGCAGAGAGAGAAGCGGGGCGCCCGGTCTGCTGCACCGGCAAAATGAACCGCTTCCACGCCGATTATTCCTTCAGCCGGGGAAAACAGGCGCAGATTCAGCGCCGGGGACATAACATCACCGCGGCTGGCAATGTGGGTTGTGGCGGCAAGTACCTCAATGGAGTTTTCCGTCTCCTTTACACGGTAAGCCTCCACCGCGTAAAGGGGTTTGATATCCTTTTGCATAAGCCAGAGTCCGCGCCTGAATTTCATGAACCAAACCTCCGTTTATCCAGACTTTTTTCTGCAGGAAGAATTTTCCCGACTGAGGCGCAATAATTGCACTGTTGTTTGCATTTTTTGCATTTCTTTCTCAAACGTCAAACAGAGAACGAAAGCACCGCGAAAATGATTATAACACAGAGAAGTCCCCGAAGGAAAGAACAAAGTGAACGGCAGCTGTCAATAATGGTTTGTTAAATATTCATAAACAACAAAAATATACGTTGACGGATGCAGAACAAAATGGTATCATGCAACAAGAACAAGTTGCATAACGCGCAACCCTGAATTACAGCCGTTGCAGATTTTGCAATATCATTATTTTTTAGGAGGCAAAATATGAGAAAGTTACTGTCCCTGGCTCTGGCAATGGCACTGCTGCTGAGCGTGTTTGCGGTTCCCGCGTTTGCGGAGGATGACGGAACGCCCGCGGACTGGAAGTACGCTGCTGATATGGAAGCTGACGCTGCTCCCGGAACCAACGATAACCGCGCTTTTGAAAAGTTCGACCATGTGGTTGAAGTGCACATCGGCCGGCAGATTGACCCTGTGGACACAACACTGGCTGAAGGCGAGGACGCGGAAAACAACCAGTACACCCGCTACCTGCTCGAGAATTACAACATCAAGGTAGTTGTGGACTGGACCGCCGGCAACGGCGCGGACTTCCAGCAGAAGGTATCCACCTGCATCGGAACCAACACCCTGCCGGACGCTGTTGTCCTGCCGAACCGGAATTACCTGGTGCAGGCAGCCCGCTACGGCGAGCTGGGCGACCTGTGGGACGCTTTCAACAACTACAGCTCCAAACAGGTGAAGGAAATTGTTGAAACCACCAAGGGCCGTGCTTTCTCCAACTGCACGGTGGACGGTACCTTCTATGCCATTCCGAACATCACCGTGGATACCGACGGTGTGTATGTGTACTTCATCCGTCAGGACTGGCTGGATCAGCTGGGACTGGAAGTTCCCAAGACTGTGGATGAGCTGGGCGCTGCCGCGAAGGCATTCAAAGACGCCGGACTGAGTCCCGATTACGCGATTGCCGGTATTGACAACGGCGGACGGACTTACTCCAACTTCCTGAACAGTTCCAACAACGGATACGGATTTGACGCCCTGTACCAGGCGTTCGGAGCGACTCCCGGATATTTCCTGCGCAATGAAGCGGGTGAACTGTACTGGGGTACCACGACGGACGAGATGAAAGCGGCGCTGACCAAGCTGCACGAGTGGTACGAAGCCAAACTGATCAACCCCGAAGTCGGCACCACAACCAACGGCGATAACGCGAACAACGTCAAGAACGGCACCTGTGGTATTTTCATGGGCCCCTGGTGGTCCCTGGGATACGGCAACGGCGATTCCTTCCGCAATGACCCGAAGGCCAACTGGCAGGCTTATCCGCTGTACAACGACGCAGGTGAATGGAATATTCACATGAAGGATATCGGCACCACCTATACCGTTGTTTCCGCCAATGCTTCCGATGAAGTGAAAAAGGCGGTTGTGATCATGAACAGCGTGCTGGTCCGTGATGAATCTGTGTTCGACACATCCGTCGCGATTGACTGGTATCCGCTGCGGAATACGGAAGCGGCCGCGGACGAGTGCGAATATGAATACGAAGCGCTGCGCTCCGTGCTGGGCGGAAAGACCCAGCCGGAACAGTACCAGCAGGGCGCTGAACTGTTCAACAGCCTGTACAAGCTGACAGCCAGCGACGTTATGACACTGAAGGATGTTATTTCTCCGGACTACAATATTGACAACCGCCTGAACGTGACCGATATGGATGTGATGACCAACAACGGACAGTTCAACCGGTTCTATGCGCTGCTGATCGGCGACCGGCCTTATGCGACGATCACCCCCAACAAGAAGATTTACTCCGAACTGTACTACCTGACCGACGGTATGGATATGTACTGGACCCAGCTGAGCGATCTGGAAGACCAGGCGATCCTGCAGTTCATCACCGGAGCCCGCAGCCTGGACGAGTGGGATCAGTTCTGCGCCGACTGGCATATGCAGGGCGGCGATGACATCCTGCAGCTGGCGAAGGATTTCCTGGGGAAATAATGACATAAGCCCAAACCGTAAGTTTTTTACGGAGGCAGCGGAGCCGGGGCTTCCGGCTCCGTTTTCGGTTTTCCTCCGCCTGAATCAAGAACCCCGAAAGGAGAATGGCTTTGCAAAACGTCAGGAAGCGGAAGCCACTTCCAACAGGCTTCCATTACACGCTTATGTGCCTCCCCGGATATATCTGGCTGATTCTTTTCTCCATCGTTCCCATGGTCGGAATCGTCATGGCTTTCCAGAACTATATTCCGACGAAAGGCTGGTTTGAGTCTCCGTGGGTCGGGCTGAAATGGTTTGAATACCTGTGGAAGCTGGGGGACGCGAAACGCGCGCTGACCAATACGCTGATCATCGCCGTCTCCAAGGTGATCCTGAACATCATTATTCCTATGGCTTTCGCCCTGATGCTGAACGAGGTCAAGCAGATGCGGTACAAAAAAACGGTACAGACCATTGTGTACCTGCCGCACTTTATTTCCTGGGTTATCCTGGCCAATATCATATCCAACATGCTGGGAGCCAAAGGCATTTACAACCTGTTGCGCACGTCCATGGGGATGGAACAGCACCTGCTGATGGGCGATCCGAAAAGTTTCCAGGCGCTGCTGATCGGTACGGACGTATGGAAGGAATTCGGCTATAACGCGGTGATCTACCTGGCCGCGCTGACAGGCATTTCCCCGAACCTGTATGAGGCGGCTGCCATCGACGGAGCCGGCAGGTGGAAACAGACGCTGCATGTGACAATTCCGGGGCTGCTTCCGACCGTGGTGCTCCTTTCCACACTGGCGATGGGCAACGTGCTGAACGCCGGATTTGACCAGGTCTTCAATATGTATAACCAGCTGGTTATCAGCTCCGCGGACATCATTGATACCTATGTATACAGGATCGGTATCACCAATATGCAGTTCTCCCTGGGAACGGCAGCCGGACTGTTCAAATCGGTTGTCTCGCTGATTCTTGTAGTGATCAGCTATTCAATGGCTTACAAGTTCGCGGACTATACGATTTTCTGAGGGGAGGCCGGAGAAAAGTGATTGAAAGAAAAACCTTCGGCCGGTCAGCCTTTCTGACGGTCAACCTGATCATCATGGGAATCCTGGCCTTCTCCTGCCTGTATCCGCTGTGGTATACGCTGAGCGTTTCCCTGTCCTCAAAGCTGGCGGCGGAAGGCGGCCTGGTCAGCTTTTATCCCATTGGCCTCAATGTGGATTCCTACCGGCTGATCATGAACGACAACCAGTTCTGGGTATCCTTCGGCATCTCCGTACGCCGGGTTCTGTACGGAACCGTATGGACCATGGTGGTCTGTATCATGATGGCCTATCCGCTGTCCAAGACCTCCAGGGAATATAAACCCCGCAACGTACTGATGTGGATTCTTGTTTTCTGCATGCTGTTCAACGGGGGAACCATTCCGTGGTTCATCACGGTGAAAAACTACGGCCTGATCGATTCGATGGCCGCCCTTGTGTTCTCGGGTTCAGTTCCCGTGTTCAACGTACTGCTGCTGATGAACTTCTTCCGCAATCTGCCCCGGGATCTGGAAGAGGCGGCGACCGTGGACGGAGCCGGACCCTGGCGGATCCTCTGGCGGATTGTGGTGCCCTGCTCACTGCCTGTTATTGCGACGGTAGTCCTGTTCGTTTCCGTGGGATTCTGGAATGAATACTTCCAGGGACTGGTACTGATGAACAAAGAGGTTCATTACCCGCTCCAGACCTATATCCGGCAGATTTCCGTACAGATTCCCGTGGGCGTGACGCTGACGACGGAACAATACCAGCAGCTGGCCAAGAACTCAAACCGGGCGCTGGAATCCGCCAAGGTATTTATCTCCATGGTTCCGATGCTGATTGTTTACCCGTTCCTGCAGAAATATTTTGTCAACGGCATCACACTGGGCGCGGTCAAGGAATAAACCGCCGTCACCGATATTCACAAAGCCGGCCTGTAAAAAGGCCGGCTTTTATTCTGCACAGAGGGGGAACCAACAGGAGAAAAAACGGACAAAGGAGAGAAGTCTGTTTCTTCAGACAGAACCAACGTCAAAACGGCACCCTGCACGGGTGCCCGTATGAATGGCGGGAGAGGCGGAGCGGGCGTCAGGCTCCGACCAGCTCGGCACGCGTGACCCTGAAATAGGCGGCAATGTCGTCAATCAATTCCTCATCCGGAACGGAAAAACCGTGCTCCCAGTTGGCCACGGTGCCGCGCATCAGGCCGAAGATTTCATCCAGCGCAGCCTCGCTCAGATTACGGGCCTGGCGCAATTCCCTGATTTTCTGGGCAAACATTTTCTTACCTCCTGTTCTGGTTCAGATTTATCCTTATCATCTGACCAAAGCATAATTCTCTTTTGTGAAAACGCAGTGAACTGACTGTGAAATCAGCGAACATACTATATGAACGTATCAGCAGAGGAAAAACTTCCCGTCTTTTTCCGGGAAGCGATCCATGATATGATACAGCCATCACAGGACAAACCGGGAGGACGGAAGATGGGCAACTGCGACTGGGGATTTTCATTTGAGGCGATGCGGGTATATCACGACACGGAATGGGGCGTTCCGGTGCACGATGACCGGAAGATGTTTGAGTACCTGATGATGGAAGCCATGCAGTGCGGGCTTTCGTGGACGCTGATGCTCCGGAAACGGGAAATCTTCCGCGCCTGCTTTGACGGATTTGATTATGACAAAATCGCAGCTTATGACGGGACAGACGTGGAGCGGATCCTGAACACGGAGGGAATGATCCGGTCCTGCCGGAAAATTGAGGCAGTGATCAACAACGCCCGCTGTTTTCAGAAAATACGGGCGGAGCACGGCAGCTTCTGCGACTGGCTGTGGAAGCACAGCGGCGGGAAGACGATCCTGTACACCGGACATGAGGACAAGGGCATTCCGGTAAGCAACGGGCTGTCTGACGAGATCGCGAAGGAACTGAAAAAATACGGATTCAAGTATCTGGGAACGGTAACCGTTTATGCCCACCTGCAGGCCTGCGGAATGGTAAACGACCATGCGAAGGACTGCCCCTGCTACCGGAGAATCAACGAAGCGAATCCTACGGTGAGAAAACGCCGGGACAGGGAAAAATAGAGGACGGTGCGCGGGAAGATATACGGGAAGCCGAACGTTGTTTTAATGAACGGATGACGGAAAAAGACCCGCAAAAGGGAGAAGAGGTTCGCAACATGAGAAAGATCGCGGCATTGCTGCTGGCTGCCGTATTATGCTGCCTGACCGGAGCAGAGACGGAATATGTTCCCAAAGCGTATGAACCTGTTCTGGAGATGATACGGAAAGGCGTTGCGGGCGACCGGGATGTGCTGAGAAACGAGGATTTCAATTCAACCATTTACATGGAAAATCTTTATGGGGAACAGATGGCAGGCTGGGCGCTGCTGGACCTGGACGGAGACGAAGAGGAGGAACTGCTGATCGGCCGCACCGACTGGCAGCCGGAGGAGAAAATGCTGTGGATTTTTGATATATGGACCACGGCGGACGGAAAAGCAGCACGGATAGCCCGCGGCGGGGAACGCAGCCGGATCTACCTGACGAGGGAAGTCGGAAACAGCTACGGCCTGTATCTTGAAGGCAGCCGCAGCGCTTCTGAAAACATCTTTGAGCATTACCTGATCCGGGAAGGAAGACTGACCAACCGGAAAACCATCAACGCTTTTACGGACCGGGCTTCGAATAAAACCGGCTGGACGATGAACGAAACAGGAATAGAGGAGGAACGGGCAGCAGAAAAGATTGAAAAATGGAAAAACGCCATCTGTCCGGTCAGGATGATGCCGCTGGAATAAAAAAAGAGTATGGAAAAGGGAGGCTGTTTCCGGAACAGCCTCCCTGCTTTTTTTATACTGCCTTGAGGGCGCTCTTTCGCATATACATCCGACGGTCCGCCCGCTCAAACACACGGCGGTAGCTGTTGTCCTGACCGGGGCGGAACTCCGCCAGACCGCTGGCTACAACCGCCTTTCCGGAATGCCTGTTCATTTCCACATGGGTTTCAAAGGCGGACATCAGAATGGTCCGGTTTATATAGTCCTCTCCCTCCAGGAGGGCAACGAACTCATCACCGCCGATGCGGTAGACCGGGCTGTGCTGGAACTGCCGGCAGATCAGGCGGCAGGCTTCCTGAATGTAACGGTCTCCTGCTTCATGTCCTTCGGTATCGTTGACCTGCTTCAGGCCGTTCATATCAAAGACCACTACGCCGAATTCCCTGATCGTTCCTTCTGCAATCCGCTGATCCAGGAGCTTCTCCGATTCAACATAGGCATGGGTGTTCTTGACACCGGTGAGTGAATCGGTATAAGCCAGATGTCTGGCGGAGCCAAGCTCCAACTTCTGACGCTGTTCCCGGGCGAGCATTTCCTCCAGCTCCCGGCGGCGGTCCTCCTTCATATCACCCACCACGAAGGTGTGGAGGATGCAGCTGCCCAGCAGGCAGCCCGTGGAATACATCGGCAGGAGGGGATAAAGCACCTGCAGGATGACCGTTGCGGTCATGGTAACCCCGAAGGAGCCGATGGCTTTGAAATGGCGTTTAATCGTTTTCTCAGCGTTGCGGGAAGCAATAAAGACATATGCCGAGGTAGCCAGGAACAGCAGCACCTGGAACCCCAGCAGGATAAAGCGCATCAGGCCGGAATGGTATTCCCCGGAGGGATCAAACCAGAACATGAGAGGTGCGAAGATGTTGAGAAAAAGAACCAGGACGATCAGAGCGAGATACATCCAGCCGGCAACGGAAAGCACCTGCATGAAACGGCCGTTCAGCTTCAGATAAAGGAAGACATACCGGGTCCATGTGAAGATGGTGGCGGCCATGGCAAGAAAATACAGCACCGTGTCCGCAAAGGTAAGCGTAACCAAACGGGCGTCATAGAAGAAGCCCCACAGAATATCGGCTGTATAAAAGAAAATGAAGGCAAGGACCAGCCAGCGGTGAGCATCGGCGGCGGGAGTTCCCTTGCGGTAGTGAATGTTCCGTATGACGTCGTAGTTAACGATAACATGAACCAGCAGAGCGAGCAGTCCGGTCGAAGAGTAAGTCATTCAAGCAACTTCCTGATAATGTATTGATAAACTTCGGACAAATCGCCGGAGAGAAAGAATCCGGAGAAATCGATTGCAGAAGCTGTCAGAATAAGGTTGAAAAGCATGCCGAAAATTACATGAACCAACGGGGCGCTTTCTGACATGTGGCTATTATATCATAACCGGGCTGTTTCCAAAAGCCTCAACTTTTTATATTTCAACGATCAGGAGCAATCCGGATCAGACAGGATTACATCCGGAAGACATACTCGTCCAGACGGCGGAAAGCCTCCTGTACTTTATAAAGCGGAAGAGCAAGATTCATGCGGATACTCCAGGGTCCGTTGAAGAGCCGGCCGTCCTGCCAGGCAACGCCGACATCGGTTCCGCGGGTCAGCAGATCATCCAGGGTCAGACCGTGCGTTACGCACCATTTCTCACAGTCCAGGAAAAGCATATAGGTGCCCTCCGGCTTCATGAGGGTAACTCCCGGAAAGTGATCCAGAATGAACTGATAAGCAAAATCCACGTTACCGGCCAGCACGTTTCTGAGCTGATCCACCCAGGCCTCTCCCGCCACCCCGTAGGCACCGATGAGCGCATGCATGGACAGGACGTTCATATTGTTGTACTCGCACAGGGAGGCTTCCTTAGCCTGACGGTCCCGGAGCCAGTCATTATAGATGATGTGATAGCTGCCGACCAGGCCGGCGAGATTGAAGGTTTTGGAGGGCGCATAGAAGGCGGCGGTATGGCTGCGGGCATATTCGCTGACGGACTGAACCGGCGTATGGCGGTGACCGGGCAGGATCAGGTCGGACCAGATTTCATCCGAAACCACCCACACATTATGCTTTTCGTAGATTTCCATCGCTTTCCGGATTTCCTCCGGCTCCCAGACACGGCCGCAGGGATTGTGAGGACTGCAGAAAACCGCCGCATGGACGTGGTTTTCCACGATTTTTCGTTCCATATCCTCATAATCCATGCGCCAGACGCCGTCCTGATCCTTTACCAGGGGATTATGGACCAGGCGGTATCCGCTGTTCTGCAGGGCAAAGGTGAAACCGACGTAATGGGGCGTCTGGATCAGTACGGAATCGCCGCGGGAACAGAGAACATTCAGGGTGGATATGACGCCGCCCAGGACACCGTTTTCATAGCCGATATGCTTTCTTTCCAGGCCGGTAACCCCGTTGCGCTTTTCCTGCCAGCGGATGACGGAATCATAGTATTCGTCTGAAATAAGGAAGTAGCCGAAGGCCGGGTGCTGTACCCGGCGGATGATCGCTTCCTGAATGGCGGGGCAGGTGGCGAAATTCATATCCGCGACCCACATGGGAATCGCGTCAAAGCCGTCCTTCGGCGCACCGGGCGCGCCTTTGCGGCCGATCAGGTCCAGGGCTTCCGCATTGGTTCCGCGGCGGTCCGGCATGGTTTCGAAATCATATGTCATGGCTCTATCCTCCGGAATCAGAGTTGTAGGGGAATCATGAAATGATTATACCACAGACAGAGAACCGCACACAGCAGGAAAAGAAAAAAGCCCGCGCCTTGCGGCACGGGCAGGAAGGGTTACGCATTTCCGCGCATTTTCCGGTTCAGGTCATCCACCCCTTTGCGCATCCGGGTATATTCGATGATCCAGATGGTCAGGTAGATGGCCAGGAAGATTCCGATATAAAGCAGGAAGCCGCCGACGGTATGCTTCATCCACTGCATGAACCAGGCAATCGGCAGGGTGACCAGTGAGATGACGAGCAGATGAACCACCGTCATTTTTGTCAGACTCCAGTCCGACTCCCAGATTACGGACGCGCCGGCAAAGACGGCGCCGTAAAGCAGGGAGCAGAGAAACTGGACCAGAACGGCACAGGCTTCCGAGCCGCATTCCGCCGCCAGGGCGGGAACAACCGCGTAGTAATGACCGTCTCCCTTGCACAGGGAGATGATAATGGTAATGACCGTGCTGATCGTCACCCCGATGGGCATGCCGACCAGGGCGCGCTTCAGCGCTTTATTCCAGAGCTGTTTATTCATATACCCAATACCTCCTTGATTTTTGATACATAGCGCCTGGACACATAGGTTTTGCTGCCGTCGGCCAGCATCACACAGATTGTGCCGGAAAAACTCAGATCAAAGCTTCTGACTTTTTTCAGATTGATGATTTCGGAATTGGAAATCCGGACAAAGCGGGAAGATTTCAGCCGTTCCTCCAGCTCGTACAGACGCAGCCGGAGAATATATTCGCCTGAGGGCAGCACGGCATAAACCTTGCCGTTTGCTGCATAGATCCGAAGGATATCCTGCTCGTCCAGAACGGTCACGATGTCGTCACGAAATCCTGCGATGACCTTCGGATCGGATTCGGACAGCGTATGCACCAGCGCGTCGATTTCCTCCGTGATCTTACTGGTCAGAATAATTACTTTCGGTGTTTCCGCAGAGGCGTCGATTTTGACTTCAACCTGCACTTTTTCTGGCTCCTTTCTCCCGGGTGATTGCATTATATGAAAAAGCCCGGGCATTTTCCACCGTTTTCCGATAAGCGGTCGAAAAAGAACCGTATGTGGCAGAAAACCGCTTTAGCTTGCCCGGAAAGACAGAGCGTGTTATGATGCTGTACAGAAAGAGAGAAAAACCATTCATATTCTGACAGGAGGACATCTCCATGCATTACGCGCTGATTCCGGTCTGCCTGTGCCTGACGGCGGTATTCCTGATCCAGGAAAGCAAAAAGAAGTATATTCCGGCTGTGATCCTGAAGGGAATGGCGTCGGCATGTTTTGTGACGATCGGCTTTCTGCTTTCCGACGGATCGCAGACAGCCAGGCTGATTACCGCGGGACTGCTGCTGGGCGCCATCGCGGACGTGCTGCTGAATCTTCGGCTTGTTTTTCCGGAAAAAGGGCAGCCTGTTTTCCTGACGGGTATCCTGGTATTCCTCAGCGGCCATATTCTGTACCTGATCGCGGTGATGAGGGGAGCGGCTCACTGGTGGATCTGTGCCATTGCAGGAGTTTGTCTGACAGCGCTGCTGATGAGGTGGATCTTCAGGCGGATTACGGCAAAGAAGGCGTTCAGGATCTTCGGCGTGGTTTATATCGGCGCGATTGTGCTGCTGAACTGCGTCGCTGCGGGGAATCTGATCGTCTCTCCCTCTGTTTTTACCGCTGTGTTCGCGGCCGGAGCGGCATTGTTCCTGGTCAGTGATATTGTGCTGATCCTGAACACGTTCGGAAAGGAAACGAAACAGGGCCTGCGGGTGACGAACATCAGCCTGTATTACGCAGGACAGATCCTGATCGCGCTGAGTCTGATGTTCCTCAGATAAAAACGAAAATTGCTGTCCGGCATGCTGCTTGACAGAAAAAATGAAAAGGATTATGATTCCTTCCGCAATATATCAAAATGATATATTGCGGAAGGAGCTTTTTTGATGAGACAAAAAGTACGCAGGACCATTCTGTTCACAGCTTTCCTGCTTTTCCCGGTGACGATCTGGTATTTTTCCCCGGCGCTGATTATCCAGGCAGCGTCCAGGCACATTATGAACGGCAGTTTTTTCGTGTTTATGGCTATGCTGATTGTTTCCATGTTTCTGGGAAGAGCCTGGTGCGGATGGCTGTGCCCCGCAGGCGGAATGCAGGAGTGCCTGATCCGCTGCAATGAGAAGCCCGCAAAACAGGGAAGGCGCGACCGGATCAAATATGTGATCTGGATTCTCTGGATTGCAGCAGTGATTGTTACCTTTATCCTCGGGCAAAACGATGTGACCGTCGATTTCTTTTTTATGACAGATCACGGCATTTCAGTAACTGAAATCCACAACTACATCGTTTATTACGGCGTGCTGCTGCTCCTTGGGATTCCGGCACTGATACACGGCCGGAGGGGAGCCTGCCATTATCTGTGCTGGATGGCGCCTTTTATGGTGATCGGCAGCACCATCGGCCGTTTTCTGCATCTGCCCCAGCTGCACATTGAAGCAGACCGTGATCGCTGCGTTTCCTGCGGAAAGTGCAGCAAGACCTGTCCGATGGGACTGGACGTTCAAACAATGACGGAAAAAGGAACCAACGGGAAATGCACCGAATGTATACAATGCGGCGCCTGCGTGGACGCATGTCCCGGAAAAGCGCTGAAATACCGGATGAGCTGGAGGCGGTAAAAAGGTGCCGAAGGACAGAAAGATTGACATGGTGATCCTGGGACTTCTGGCCCATGAGGATATGACGGGATATGACATCAAGAAAAGGATCGATCAGGAGATCAGCTTCTTCTGGAAGGGAAGTTTCGGAAGTATCTATCCGGCCCTGAACAGCATGCTGCAGGCCGGACAGGTGGAGAAGACCGGAGACCCCTCCGGCAGCGGCAGGGAAAGGATTCTGTACCGGATCACCGGAGACGGAAGGACGGCGCTGCAGGACTGGCTGAAGGATTCCAGGGCGGTCAATGACCTGAAGTACGAAACGCTGGTCAAGCTTTTCTTCGGAGGAGCTGCCGGCAGGGAAACCGCCATCCGGAATATCGGCCTTTTTGAAAAGCAGATCCGAAAAGATCTGGAAACCCTGAAGTTTTTCCGGAAAAACCTGGAGCAGGTGCTGCAGGAAGAGGATCATCTCTACTATTACCTGACCGTGCTGTTCGGGATTGAAACCTATGAAGCATACCTGAAGTGGTGCGCGGAAGCGGAAACGATCCTGAAAGAGCAGGCAGACTGATAGTGCGCAGAGATTCCGCGGATCAGTAAATGAACCGGGAAGAGAGGCTGCTGGCTGCGGTCCAGCCCATGCAGCGGGCCTGGTGAAACAGCTCTTCCGTTTCGTTCACGGGGGAGAACCCCCGGGTTTCGGTACCGCGGTGCAGGGCCCTGCAGAAGAGGGCGGTGAGTTTTGCCGAAAAGACAGAACGTCCGGTTCTGCTGATTGTCATTCCGTTTACCGTGTTCGTGTTCATAACCGCCATCGTCATCATTGCTTTTTCCTCCTGTCAGGCTGTGTTTTCAGCCCTTCGTTTGATCTGATCACATGATAACCGGCTTTATTCCCGGAATGAACACCCAATTCGTATAAATCGGAAAAATATTATTCTACGGAACGTAGAATGACCGGAGGAGAGGAAGAACCTTTATCATTGTTTCCGTGGGCAACCCTGATATCAAAGAAGGGAATATAAAACCCCAATACATCAAAAGCGATCCGGATTCAGATCCGGATCGCTTTTTGAATGCGCAAAAATGGGTAAGCAGGAATCAGCTGATGCATTCCACCTTGATGGTTTTGGTGTTGCCTGGATCCCCGTTAATCTGACAGCCGGTCAGGACAAC
>JAEEGH010018899.1_pt1 | contig 14519 bp, 12 predicted proteins | sample 9134181 | NCBI WGS metagenome assembly JAEEGH01 (sample SAMN16246544, study PRJNA631951) | gut metagenome | biome: gut microbiome; feature: rumen; material: DP-attached | host: Bos | place: Iran: Karaj | collected 2018-10 | reverse complement strand
AAGGCTTCTGATGTTGACGGTCTTGAGCCCGCCTGCCCCGCCGTAGTCCCTCAGCTGCACGCCGGAGAAGTCCCTTATTGCCTCCGCCAGGTTCGCGGCCCTTTCCAGAACTTCCCGCGTGGCTTTTTCCACTGGCGGCGATATGCGCTTTGACGCGCTCACCACGGACGCGTCCAGCGTGTCCGGCGCCTGGATAAGAATGGATAATGACAGTAAAGCGGTGAGCAAGGGTTGTCTAGAAGAGTTTGCCGGAAGAGAACTTGGAACGGAGGTCCTGGAGTTCGACTTCGGTGGCGGGACGGTTCAGGGAGGCCTTGCGCTCTGCCTGGAACTGCTCCCTGAGGCGGGCAAACTGGCGTTTGGTGTCAAGTGTGAACTCTCCGCCTTCTATCCAGGCAAAGTATGCTGGCTCAGAGGCCCACACGTCGCGTGCAGTACGGCCCTTGTGCTTGCCAAAGCTGATGACAGCCTCTCCGTTGTCGCCTTCCACCAGGCGGCCGGCGAAGTCTACGTTGCGGGAGCGGGTGCTGAACTTCGAGAGGGATTCCACATCGTTTGAAAGCACTTCCTGCTGGTATTCCGTGGGCTCTTTGTAGCGGTCCAGCTGGCCTTTGAGGACCTCGTAGGTTGCAATGGTATCGGCCTCTGCGGTGTGGGCGTTGTCGAAGTCCCTGCCTCCGCAGTAGAAGCGGTATGCGGCACGAAGGTTCCGGGGCTCAAAGTGGTGGTATATGTTCTGGACGTCCACCATGCGGCAGGAATGAAGGTCTATCTTGTCTATGCACTCAAGCATTTCCTGCGCCTTGGCGCGGGACTTTTCATCTCCAAGCCTTGTATTGCAGTATGCGCGAACCCTTTCAATCTCTTCTGCAAGGAGCGGCAGGTCAAACTTTGCGGAGTTGAAGCCGGCAAGGTCGCTGCCTTCCAGCCAGCCTATCACTTCCGGAAGCACCTCTATGAATTTGGGGCAGTCAAGAAGGTCCTCGTCCTTTACCCCGTTCACTTCCGACGCCTGCGGATTAATGGGAATCTGCTTGCGGCCTGCATAGTCCCAAGGCTTTATTTTCCAAGTCTTTACGCGAGTCTCCCCACCGGGGAAAACCTTCACGAAACTCAGTTCTATAATACCGTCAGTGGCAATATTAAGCCCCGTGCTCTCTATATCGAAAAAGAGCAGGGGGCGTTCAAGATTAAGCTCCATAGCGTGCTATTGAATCATAATAGGCATTAAGATGCCGCAGACCTTCTCCGTGTCCGCTTCTTCCTCTGCGGGGAGGATGAGGGCGGCGCGACGGGCATCGGCAAACTTTATGACGATGCCGCTGCAGCCCATGTTGGCAAGGATTTCCGTGAGGAAGGTGGATTTGAAGCCGATGGCGAGCTCGTCACCCTGGTAGTCGCAGGAGATCTTCTCGTAGGCGGCGAGGGCAAAGCCAAGGTCCTGGGCGGATATTTCCAGCTGGCCTTCCTTGAGGGTGAGCTTGATGTGGTTGGAGGCCTTGTTGGAGCACACTGCAACGCGCTTTACGGTGTTCAGGAGCAGCTGGCGGTCTATGCGCAGGACATTGGAGTTGGCGGTGGGGATGACGTCCCTGTACTTGGGGTACTTGCCCACAACCAGGCGGCATACCATCGTTGTGGCCCCGAAGGTGAACTGGGCGGAGGCGCCGTCGAAGAGGATATCGACATTCTCCACATCCTTGCCGATGATGGAGCGGAGCACCGATGCGGGCTTCTTGTGCAGGATGAAGGAGGCCTTTTCCGCTGCCTCCACGTCCTTGGTGGTGTAGCAGATGAGCTTGTGGGAATCGCTTGCCACAAGGGTGGTGGTGCCGGGCTCGATATCGAAGAAGATACCGTTCATGGCGGGACGGATTTCATCGTCCGCGGTGGCGTATACCGTGCCCTGGATGCCGTCTACCAGGCTTTCTGCAGGGAAAACCACTTTCTGGGCGTCTGCGTCCGGGGTCTTTATTTCCGGGTAATCATCGGCCGGGAAGTAGGGGAGGTCCGACTTACCGCTGGCCCAGCTGCACTCGAAGGAGGTGTCCGATGTGGTCTTTATGCCGATGGGCTGGTCCGGAATCTCCTTCAGAAGGTCTGTCATGTGGCGGGCGGGGACGGCAATTGCGCCGTCTTCCTCCGCGCCCTCTGCCTCCAGGGAGGTCATGAGGGTGAGCTCGGAGTCCGATGCCGTGATCTTGAGTACGTTGCCTTTCAGGACGAACAGGAAGTTCTCCAGGATGGGGAGGGGAGACTTTGAAGGAATTGCCTTGGAAACGTCCGTGAGGGCCTTCAGGAGATTGGTGCTGGAAATGGTCAGTTTCATATCTGTATCTTTTTATTTTTCTTTCTGTCGCGTCAGTTCACAAATATAATGAAAATATTCCGAAAAACCGCTCCTTTCAGAGGATTCATTACCATTTCTCGTAGTGGATGTTCTCCGGCTTCCACTTGTCTTTGGGCTTGTCGTTTCCGGCGGGGTATCCCACGGGAACTATGCAGTAGGGCTTCACGTTGTCAGGAAGGCCAAGGGCCTCAATTGCGGGGTTCATGCGCTCGTCGTACGGATAGCAGGCAGTCCACACGGCGCCAAGGCCAATGGCCTCTACGGCAAGGAGAAGATTCTCCGTGGCGGCGGCGCAGTCGGCCGTCCAGTTGTTGTTTGTGCCGCCAATCTTGTTGGTGGTTTTACCGCAAACCACAATTACCACTGGGGCCTTTGCAATCATCTTGTTGAAGCCCGAGGCCAGCTTGTCCTTGGTGGCCTGCTCGCGAACCACCACAAAGCGCCAGGGCTGTGCATTCATCCCGGAGGGCGCAGCCATCGCGGCCTTGAGGATAGTTTCCACCTGCTCAGGGGAAACGGGCTGGTCCGTATATGAACGGACGCTCTTACGTGAGAAAATGTTGTCCAGGGCGTCCTTGCTGCGCTCCTGGCCCAATGCTGTTACGGATACCATTGCAATGAGCGTTACGAGTGTGAGTTTGAGAAGTTTCATATAATTAATCTTTGTGTTCTTTCTTTGAGCAGCAGTTTGTAAGCTCCTTTAAGGTCCTCCGGGAGGAACGATTTATCTATCAGAGATTCCCAGGCGGGGAGAAAACTGCACATGCGCCTGATCATTTTTTCGCCTAATGAACGCATTATTCCGTTTTCTTCCATGGCTGCGAGGAAAGACTCCCTGTCAAGACCGTTTTTCCGTCCTCCTACTGTAAGAGTCATTGCCATTTCTTCCTGGTCCGAAGGGTCTGCCAGCAGAACGGCCAGGAGGTCATAGGCTGGAGCCAGCGTGTACATGCGGCCGCCCATATCAATCAGGGAAAAGTTCTTGCAGTGCATATCCGAATTGCCGGTGACCCAGGAGAACAGGACCACTTCCCAGAAGCGCTGGACATCAAGCATCGGGGCCGATGAGTAGCGTTTTATGGTATCTGCAAGCTGCGGATATGTACCGTAATACTTGTGCTCCGTGAGCCTGTTTGAGAGCTGGCACATATCCAGCATGGATATCTTGCCGCCTTTACTGCTCCGGTCAATGCGCTTTGTAATGTAGCCCAGTTCTCCGTCCGCCATGGGAATCAGAGTGTGCTCCACTGTACGGATTCCGGCGGCAGAAGCCATTTTCATCGTAAGGTCCTCCAACTCCGGCAGGCATCTGTATCTGGAACTCTGAGGCTTGAAGATATACTGTCCCCAGAGGCCCACTATGGTGAATCTGGCAGGTTCATTCTTCTTGCCGCGGTCAAGGTCAAGAGACATCTTGGCCTGTACACCGGTGACAGTTGCGCTTGTGCGGATTACCTGCCTGGCAAGTTCTGACATATTGTCCCTGGTATAGGGCAGCACAGGAACTTCGGCGGTGCCGAAGAACCTGCGTGCGCACGTAGGATGAAAATGGGTCTGCCCATCTTCCAGCTCGCCGTAGCAATACAGACACTTACTCATTTTCAACAGGAATTACGCTTATGTCACCAATACAGTCTTTACAGCATGCCATAAGGAGGGACATCCTGTCTCTGGGGTCAATCTTCCAGGTATTTGACGCAATGTCCAGAAGCCATCCTTCCGGGATAAGGCCGTCAAAGACCGGGAACATCATCTCCTTCTCGTAAGGCTCTGCCGTCAATGGCATTGTGGGACTCAGCGGCACGGCACCCTGAGAGTCCAGATAGCCGGCATCATAGGCGAAGTGATACCCTTCTTCATCTTCCGTGAGAATGCCACAGAACGATTCCTGGATGTATATACGGGCTTGTTTCATAATACTTCAGCCTTTACCGGTCCAAGTTCTTCGCCGAACAAGGCCAGAACCTGATTCACCTTGTCCATCCTGAGGGTTTTCTTGCCCTGTTCCATTTCCCGTATAAAGCGAAGGCCCACACCGGAACGCTCAGACAGTTCTGTCTGTGTAAGTCCGTATGTCTTCCTTTTACTCTTAATATGTTCCGATATGCTCATATTATACCTTTTCGGGTACAAATATAATAATAATAATGGAAATTATACCATAACGGGTGTAATTCTGTTGTAATTACCAGATTTTTATACCCTTTCGGGGGTATTATTGCTCCATTTTTGATTTCATCGAGTAGTAGGTGGGACGGGAGCCGAAGCCGGCGGCGTCGATGGCCTCTCCAAGGGTGGCGTCCGGGTTGTCCTTGAGGTAAGAGTCCACGTAGGCAAGGCGCAGGCGATTGACGTAGTTCACGAAGCCTCCCAGTTCGCTTTTCACAAGGCCCGAGATGTACGTGCGGCTGTAGCCGCTGCGGTCCGCCACGTCCTGCAGGGTAAGGTGCGGGTCCAGGAACGCTTCCTGGCTTTCCACCACGGTCTTGACGGCCGATAATATCTCCTCCTGCTTTTTCCTTGGAATTCTGTGCTGGCGCACCTGCTCCGGGGACTCCTGTGATGGCTCCGCCACCTCTCTGCTGCGGTTGGGATGCAGGGCGGTTATGACAAACAATACGCAGGAGAACGATATCAGAATCTGTATCTCCGCCAGCACTGCAGGGCTGCCCATGAGGGCTCCGGTCCAGCAAAGTGCGGTGTTCAGAAGAACCATTACCAGCCAGCGGCGTGCCTGGGTTACCGGGAAGTCCGCCGGATTGGAGAAGTCGTCCGGGTCATAGCGGCTTGCCCACACCCACACTATTGCAATTGCGGTAAAGCACACTGCGGTTATCAGGAGTCCCAGAATCTGAAGGAGAAATGTGGTAACGGAGTGAAGGCTGGCCTGCTCCCCGGGGATAATGGCCACAACCAGGGTGAACAGCAGTGCCAGCACTACCGGCGTGCCGGCAATAATTACCGGAGACAGCCACTTTTTCCACTGCATCACGCTCCCGAAGTAGGAGAAAAGGATAATCACAAAGTGGTACAGCGTCACGGGCAGGAAATACATCCTTGCCAGCAGCCACGCATCTGTGCTTTCCGGGTTCAATACATATGGAATCAGGCACAGCGAGCTTAGCCACGCAGCGGTCACAAAAGGCCTCCCGGGGTAATAGTACCGCGGATTCCTGTTGTATGGCCTGCACATATGGAACCACCTCACCGCCGCCACCACAATGCACGTTGTCACGTACACCGCAGCCGCCAGTCCGCAAAGATATGATTCCGATATGGCCATTTTCTTATAAAACATACAAATATACAACTATTTTCCGTCATCCCCTCCAATCTTCCGTCATCCCCGACCTGATCGGGGATCTCATCCACGGATTTGGCGTTTTTGGTGGATAAGTTGGTGTTTTCCCGGGTTTGTCCACGGAAATGGGGTGTTTTGGTGGACAAGTTGGTGTTTTGGCGGGTTTGTCCACGGAAACGGGGTGTTTTGGTGGATAAGTTGGGTTTTTCCCGGGTTTGTCCACGGAAATGGGGTGTTTTGGTGGACAAGTTGAGGTTTTGGTGGATAAGTTGTGTTTTTGATAAGGTTTTTGAACGGAGGTTTACAAGGTGTGAACGGAGATTTACAAGTTTGTGGGGAAGAGTTGGTATTTTTGTATGCCTAAAATATGTATTTATGAATTGGGAAAACATAATCATCATCGGGATAACGTTGGTGCTCGTTCTCATCTGGATCCCCATCCTCCTCTATTCCGTCCGCAAGACTCTCAGGAAAGAAAAAAATAAAACAATATAGCGATGGACATATCACGCAATTACTACGAGGCTCCCGCCACGGAGGTGGTGGAGCTGAAGACAGAAGGGCCCATCTGCCTGTCCGATCCCAACAATCAGTTCGATCTCCCGGGATTCGGCGATGCCAATGAAATTTAAGGAGGACAGGACGATGAAAAAGTACGCATTAATCCTTATGGCAATGGCGGCCGTAACCGCCTGCCAGTTGGCAGAAGAAGATTTTAACCGGGAAGAGGAACCCGTGATTGAGGAAGAACTTCAGGAGGAGGGGCTCTACACTCTCACTGTTGAGGCTTCCAAAACCATCCAGACCAAGGCACTGAGCCTGGACAACGAGGGCGCCACCCTCAACGCCCACTGGCGCACCGGTGAAACCGTTGCCGTTTACCTGGGCGGCACGCTCCTCGGCACGCTTACCGCGACGGCCGACGGCACGGATGCCACCAAGGCCACCTTGTCCGGATCCCTCACCACCGTGGAGGGCGTAGCACAGGATTCGGAGCTTATGCTCCTTTTCCCCAGGGCCGAGTGGGACTACACCGGCCAGGACGGCTCCGCCCCCGACGAGGCCGGCTCCCTTGCCTCCAAGTACGACTACGCCACGGCCACCGTCACCGTAGCCACGGTGGACAATGTGAACAGGATCATTACCACCACCGGCGGGGCCACTTTCCAGTACCAGGAAAGTATCTACCGCTTTGGATTCAAGAATTACTCTACACAAGACGCCATCTCTGTCAAGGGCTTTACGGTAAGCAGCGAGATGGGCGGCAAATTTGTACAGCGGAGATCCTGGAACGGCTCAGACTGGGAAGAGACTTATGGCCCCATCAGCGTTAACGTAACTTCAGGTACGCTCGGGCTGTCTTATGTTTCTCTTCGTAATACCAAAGTAGACCCATCAGCGGGGAACGACAGATATATCTTCTCAGTGATTGGGGACGATGATGCCCTATATATCGGCTTCAAGACCATCCCCAGTTCCGTCCTTACGGAGCAGGGCAAGTTCATCAGCGCCAAGAGCGTGAGCGTGCAGAAGGCCCGTGTGGAACAGTCCAGCAATGGGGCAAGCGAAGTGTGGTAACCTGTAAAATGAAGCAAGATGAAAGCTAGAATCATACTCACTGCAATATTATTCCTCGCCGCCGTAACGGCCAAGGCCGAGAATACCTGGAGCATTACTCCCTCCACAAGCGGCAGCGAAACCACGTTTACTATCTCCCGTAGTGGTGACACTTCCATCTCCGAGACCGTAATCTACCGCTTCGTGGGCCTCAGTGCCTACGCAGGGCAGCACTTCGTAGTCTCGAAAATCAACGGCAACTCTATCGCTACCTCGCAGCAGACGGCGGCTCTGAGCGGCACGTTCACCTTCGCCTCAAGCGAAACCAGCAAGTCAGTCACCATCAAGGAGATGGCCGCAGGCACCGCTGCCTATACGTACCAGAACGGCACAACACGTAGCTATAAGCTGGAAGTCACCGACCAGGGCGGCTTCCTGCTGAAGGAACAAGCCCGTAACTTCACCACGGGAACCCAAGTGCCGTCCTCGAATGCATTCGCCGTCAAGGACGTAACCATCAACAGCGGCGAAGTCACTGTGACCGCTGCCGGCTATGCCCAGGCCTATCACTCCATGACCGTTGACAACTACTTCAATAATGCTGCTCCCAAAGCTTACTACCAGCATGTCGGAGCCCAGCTGCGCATGGCGCTTACCTTCCAATGCAAGGAGGTTGATGACGGCTGGCAGTATGTGCAGATATATGCCAACCAGAGCACTTCCAATGTTGATACCGGTGCGGGCGACGGCAATCCCGGCGCTTGCTCGTATGCCAAGTATGTGGCAGGCTTCGAGCATATGAGCAGCAGTGCCGATACAGGGTACAAGAGCTATACCTTCCCCGTAACCTCAGCGGAGAATAACGCCGGTGCCACCAATCCCTGGGGTCACGGCACAGGTTACAACCTCCATAAGCAGATATTCAACAGCAGCCGCGCCTCCGACGGGCGACTCATCATCCCCACCAACCTGACTTCCCTCTATGTCCGCTACAATGCTTCAGGTTCGGGCGGCGACGATTGGGTAGCGAAGAATACGGTTGCCCACATCCAGGCCGTTGACGGAACTGCCCCCACCAAGCTGGCTGTCTCCGTAGCCCCAGGCTACCACGCCAAAGGCAACACCGTCTATGTCAGCGTAGCGTTCAGCGAGATAGTGACCACCAGCGATGCAAAGCTCACCACAAACTGGGGCACCCTCAGCTACAACACAGGCTCAGGCAGCAACGTGCTCACCTTTAAGGGAACAATCCAGTCTGGAGCCAGTGGTACGTTGGAGATTACAAGCACAAGTGGCACCATCAAAGACCTGGCAAACAATAACTTCAGCGGCTCTCTGATCCAGTCCCTGGGTACCACCCTCGACCCCAGCTACGCCTACTCCATCACCTACAACCTGGACGAAGGTAGCGTGGCTACGGCGAATCCCACTACCTACACCTGGGAGACGGCTACCATCACACTGAACAACCCCACCAAGACCACGTACTACTTCGATGGTTGGACGGGCAGCAATGGCAACACGAAGCAGACTACCGTCACCATCGCCACCCACAGCCACGGCAACAAGAGCTACACCGCCAATTGGACACAGGTGTGGGCCGGCGGCGGCTCACTGGGCGATCCTTATACCATCACCACCACCAAGGGTCTGGACCTGCTGGCGCAATACGTGAACAGCGGCAACAACTGCAGCGGCCTCTACTTCCAGTTGGGCGGCAACATCACCTATACCCACACCACCGACTGGGACAACAGCGCCAGCCAAGAGAACAACTACACAGCCATCGGTGATAACAATCACTCCTTCCAGGGTACCTTCGACGGCAACAACTACACCATCAGCGGCATACGCATCTATAAGGACACCTATTCTCATGGGCTCTTCGGCTGGGTTGCAAGTTACGGCACAGTCAAGCACATTAATCTCTCGAATGCTCGTATCACAGGAAGTGACAATGTCGGTGGCATCGCGGGTAGGCTGAACGACAACGCTTCCATCGAGGACTGTACCGTGGCTGCCAACGTCTGCATTCACACTATGGTGACAAGTACCTACCATCACGGTGGTGTCATTGGTTATATTACCAGTGGTGTAGTTAGCCGCTGTATCAGTAGCGCTGCCCTCACCGTAGCTGACGGCGTGACTAATTGCAAGAAGTTCGGCGGCATCGCGGGACTTAACTATGGCACCATCACCGACTGCATCGCCGATGGTGCGGTCGTCCCAGATGTCAAAGGTCGCGGCGCCATCGTTGGCTACAATAACAACGGCCCCCTCACCCGCAACTACTACCGCAACTGCACCGTAGCGGGCGTGGCGAACGCCACCGGCGTAGGCAAGGGCAATAGCGACACCAGCACCGAGACCAGCGACGTCGCCGGCGCCAAGCCCCTCTATGCCATCACCCTGCCGGCAAACGCCTCGCTGGTGCGAGATCCATCGGCCACTCTCCCTGGCAGCGGCAATAAGACCTACACCAACGGTGCGGATATAGCCGGAGTGCCCTACGCCACGGCTGATGCGGATCTGAGCCTTTCCTACAACAGCGCTTCCATCCCCAGCGGCTATGCCCTCTCCATCTCCGCCAAGCAGACCTCCAGTGGCGCAGCCGTAGCTGTCACCGACAACGGCAACTATACCTACAACCTCACTATGCCCGAGGCCGATGTCACGGTCTCCGCCACCCTCCTGCCATTGGTATCCTACATTGATGCCGACGGCAACTCGCAGAGCCACGCCTGCACACCCATCGTGGCCGGTACTACCCGCTATGGCAATTCTGCAAATGCTGAAGGTTGGTACGTGGTGAACAGCGATGTGACATTCGACTATTCAGGTACTATTAAGTTCCTGGATCAACAAGTGAACATCATCCTCTGTGACGGCGTAACGCTAACCAACAAATCCCTATCGAATGTTCCTACTATCTCAGTAGAGAACGGTTCTCTCATTATCTACGGACAAAGTCTTGGTACAGGCAGCATTATGGCAACCAACGACAGCGATTATAGTTATGCTATCCAAGCCAAATCGGGTATTGCCATTAACGGTGGCGTCCTTATCGCTACAGCCCAAGGTAGTATAGGCATCTATTCTTCCGACAATAATAGCAACATCACTATCCGTCGTGGATCCGTAACAGCTCAAGGTTCTAGCCGAGGTATTCTTGCCTCCGGATCATTAACTATACTGGGTGGTAACATCACTGCCACAGCCTCTGATTCTGGAGATACAAAATATGGTATCTTAGCTTATGAGGGCGATGTCAGTATCATGGGCGGTAATGTTACGGCTAATGGCAGTATCGGCATAAAAGCGGCTGGCACCATCACACTGGGTTGTGCCACGGTGGCGGACCGAATCTACGCCAGTAGCTATAGCGGCACAGTAACCATCGCCACCGGCCAGACCCTCACCGACGGAAATTCCGCCCACAATTACACCGACGCCGCACCGCTGGACGCTGCCGCCATTGCCGGTAAGACGCTGATGAAGGCCCTGGGAGACGTGAGCTACATAGACGAGAACGGCACGGAGCGGACCTGCACGGAGTACACCATCCTCTCCGACGGCACCATCCCCATCGATAATTACGACTGGGGCACCATTGGCGCTGATAATCAGGACACCTGGTACGTAGCAACCGGTAACTATACTTTCAACCACGACAGACTTTACGCCAAAGGTCACGTCCACCTGATTCTGTGTGACGGCGCTACTTTTACCGTGAGCGGTAACAGTTATGGCATCCTTGCATCCAGTCTCACCATCTACGGCCAGAGCGAAGGTACCGGCAGCCTGGTGGCCAGCACCACCAACGCGAACTTTGCTCAGGGAGCCATTAGTTTCTCCAGTGCCCTCACCATTAACGGAGGTAACGTAAGCGCCAGTTGCGCGTTTTTAGCCGGTATCGTTGGTGAAACGAATTCCATCCTCACCATTAACGGTGGCAACGTCAACGCCAGCGGCGACGCCGGTGGCATCTTTACTGATGGCGACGTCACCCTGGGTTGGCCTCGTGCCACAGACCGAATCTACGCCAGTAGTTATTACGGTGAAGGCACCATCAGCATCAAGGCCGGCCAGGCCTTCAGCAATGGCAGCGAGATACTGAGCGGCGTCATTACTGATATGTCAAAACTGGACGGTAAAACTCTGGTGCCCGCCACTAACGCCATCGCCTACATCGACGCCGACGGTTCCACCAGGTACTGCACGGAATACACCACTATCACGAGCAGCGAAGGCGATCAGACGCTCGGCACCAGCGGCGAGACGCATTGGTACGTCGTCAGCGGAGATGTCACCATTGGCGGAAGGCTTAGATTCGTGAACAGCCACAGCCACATTGTCATTTGCGACGGCGCAAAGCTCACCATCAACGTCTCTGGTAAGGATGCTATCAAGGGCGATGGCGACATCACCTTCTACGGCCAGACACTCGGCGACGGCACCGTCAACGCCACCGGCGACTACGGCATCTTTGCCTACGGCCACGTTACCATCAACGGTGGCATCATCAACGCCACCGGCGGTTCCGGCATCTATTCTGTCGACGGAACCATCAACGGCGGCACCGTCAACGCCATCGGTACCAACAGATACGGCATCCGCGGCACCCGAACCATCAACGGCGGTACCGTCAGTGCCACCGGCACCGAAAAAGGTATATACTGCTACAACGGAAGCCTCACCCTGGGTTGGACCAAACCAACCGACCGGATCTACGCCAGCAGTTATTACTGTGAAGGCACCATCAGCATCAAGTCCGGCCAGGCCTTCAGCAACGGCACCGAGGTCCTGAGCGGCACCATTACTGATATGTCCAAACTGGACGGTAAGACCCTGCAGCCGGCACCTGTGGGTGGCGAAGTATCGCTCAGCCTCATAGCCCGTGGTGCCGCGTATCGTTCTGTGACGCACTACTGGACCACCTTCTACCACGCTAACTGGAACTATCGCCTGCCGGACGGCGCCCAGGCCTTTATCCTGAAGGATGACAACGTGCTCTACCGCGTGGGCGACGGTACCATAGTCCCCGCCGGCTGCGCCGTGGTGATTATGGGTGATACCCAGACCATCACCCTCACCGCCACCACAGACAATCCCGTGGGCGTGTCCGCCGGCCTCCTGGAGGCCAACATCCTCCGTGGCGTGAGCGCTAGCATCGACAGTAGCGCCCTCGTCTCCGGCTCCAGGCGGGTGTACGTCCTTGGCAGAAGCAGCTACGGCAACAATCTTTCATTCAATTGCCTTCAAGACGGCACCGTCCCCGCCCACAAGGCGTACTATGTGAAGTAAGGTTCCCGTCCGGGAAAACGGCCAAAAACCCGGACGGCGGCAGCAAAACAGTAGTTTTTTTGTATTCTTGAACACGCTCGCGAGCAAAAAGGGCGGAAAAGTGGCAAAAATGCACGCGAGGCGGGGTGGGAAGGGTGGCTTGAGTGCAAAAAGGGGCGAAAAGGGGCGAAAATGCTCGCGAGCGTGTTCGTGGCACAGGATTTGAGTAATATCCAGCCGGAAAAAACGTAAAACCTAAAGATATGAAAAAAGGAATCCTGACTGTACTTCTTTCGGTGGTTGCCGGCGGATTAACCGCTTACGGCGTAGTAAAAGCCACTCAGCCTGCACCGCAGCAGATTGTAACCACGGACGCTACGGGCGCTCCGGTAGAATATAGGACTGTCAATTTGGCAGAAACAGATTATCCGGACTTTACATATGCGGCAGAGAGTGCCGTCGAGGCGGTTGTGTACGTTGAGGTAACCGTACAGCGCCGCCAGCAGTACCAGAACATAGACCCGTTCTTCCGCTTCTTCTTCGGCGATGAATATGCTATGCCACAGCAGCGTGAGGCAAAGGGCAGCGGCAGCGGCGTAATCATCCGCCCGGACGGCTACATCGTCACAAACAACCACGTTGTGGACGGCGCCACCAAGATCCAGGTCACCCTTAACAACAACCAGCAGTACGACGCCACCGTGGTGGGCACTGACCCCGCTACGGACGTTGCTATTATTAAGGTAGATGCCAACAACCTGCCCACCATTCCCATGGGAGACTCGGACAAGCTCCGCCTTGGAGAGTGGGTGCTGGCGATAGGCTCACCCCTTGGCGTGCAGCTTCGTTCCACCATCACCGCGGGCATAGTATCGGCAAAGGGACGTTCCATGCCGGACGGCAGCGGCGAGTTCAAGATTGAGTCCTTCATCCAGACGGATGCAGCCGTGAATCCCGGCAACTCCGGCGGCGCCCTGGTGAACAAGAAGGGTGAGCTGGTGGGCATCAACACCGCCATCGTGTCCCAGACCGGTTCCTACAGCGGATACTCCTTCGCCGTGCCGGTGAACATCGTCAAGAGAGTGGTGGACGACCTCATCGACTACGGCTCCGTTAAGCGCGCAATGCTGGGCATTTCCATGGGCACCGTAGACAAGAAGATTGCCGACGAAATGAAACTTTCCTCCGTCTCAGGCGTATATATTTACGAGGTTTCGAAAGGAAGCGCCGCGGATAAAGCCGGCCTCAAGAAGGACGATGTAATCGTTTCCATTGACGGACAGAAGATTACGGATGCGTCCTCGGTCCAGGCCAAGGTTTCCGGTTATCGTCCGGGAGACACCGCAGACATAGCTTACATCCGTAACGGGAAAACTTCCCACGTTACGGTAGTGTTCCAGGCCGCATCGTCCTCCAATGGAGAGGTGGGCACGGACGGCACCACGGAGTTCTACGGTGCAAAGCTCAAGGCTGCAGATCCTGAGGCCCTGAAAGCCCTTGGGCTCAAGGCCGGAGTGGAGATAGTCTCCCTGGGCACAGGCAAAATGGCCGATGCCGGCGCACGCCAGGGCGGAATAATCGCCTACGTGAACGGCAAGAGCGTTTCGAAACCCGAAGAAGTAGTGGCCCTGGCCAAGAAGGCGGACCGCGCAATCTACGTTGAAGGCGTAGATAAGAGCGGCAGGAGCTTCTACTTTGGCTTTGGAAAGTAGAAACTAATTTACATACATGAGGCAACTTAAGATTACAAAGTCCATCACCAACCGCGAGAGCGCGTCCCTGGACAAGTACCTGCAGGAGATTGGCCGTGAAGAACTGGTTACTCCGGACGAAGAAGTGGAACTGGCTCAGAGAATCCGTAAAGGAGACCAGGAAGCACTTGAAAAGCTCACCCGCGCAAACCTCCGTTTTGTGGTTTCCGTGGCAAAGCAGTACCAGAACCAGGGCCTTAGCCTCCCGGACCTCATCAACGAGGGCAACCTTGGCCTTATCAAGGCAGCAGAAAAGTTCGATGAGACACGCGGTTTC
>JAEEGH010018897.1_pt1 | contig 14519 bp, 11 predicted proteins | sample 9134181 | NCBI WGS metagenome assembly JAEEGH01 (sample SAMN16246544, study PRJNA631951) | gut metagenome | biome: gut microbiome; feature: rumen; material: DP-attached | host: Bos | place: Iran: Karaj | collected 2018-10 | reverse complement strand
CGGCCGACTATCTGGCGGGCCGCCCCGTCGTCCCGCAGGTCCTGCCGCATCCGTATGCGTTCAACCTCTTCAGCCACAACACGACAATCGGCCCCAACGGCTATTGCGAAGAGGAGATGAAGATGGTGAACGAAACGCGCAAGATCATGCATGACGACAAGATTCTCGTCTGCCCGACGTGCGTTCGCGTCCCCTGCCTTCGCTCCCATGCGGAAGCCATCACGGTTGAGCAGGAACGGAAGGTCAGCGTCGAAGAGGCGTTGGCGGCGTTTGCGAAGGCCCCTGGCCTGAAGATCGTGAATGACGCAGAGCGCAACTACTTCCCGATGCCCGTGGACAGCAACGAACAGTACGACGTGCTCGTCGGCCGCGTCCGCGACGATTTGTCCAGCCCGAACGGCTTGGCGATCTTTGTCTGCGGCGACCAGTTGCTGAAAGGCGCCGCGCTGAACGCCGTTCAGGTTGCGGAACTTCTTTAATAGCTGAAAGCTGAAAGCTAAAAGCTAAAAGCAAATACAAAAGACGTTGAAAGCCAAAAGCTTTCAGCTCTAAAAAATCCCTCCTATTTGGCGGGATTTTTTTTGCCATGAAATGAAAATTATACAGTTTATCAGAAGCAATGTCGTGTTGGCCATCGCCATATTGGCGGCGGCTGTCACGACGTGTTTCGTGCCGCCGGACAAACAGTGGCTCGGCTATTTCGATTGGAAGACGCTGACCTGCTTGTTCTGCACATTGGCGGTGGTCGGCGCCTTGCGGAACATCTTGTTCTTCACGATGTTAGCACATAATATCGTGCGATTGTTCAGAACGACGCGGACGAGCATTCTGGCGTTGGCGTATATCACGTTCATCGGCTCCATGTTCATCGCCAACGACATGGCATTATTGACGTTTCTGCCGTTGGGCTATTTCGTGCTGTCATCGACGGGCAATGAAAAGCATCTGGCGTTCACGTTCATCATGCAGAATATCGCGGCGAATTTGGGCGGCATGCTGACGCCGTTTGGCAATCCGCAGAACCTCTATCTTTACACGAAATTCACGATTGACACAGTGGAATTCATGCGGATTATGGCACCGCCGTTCGCAGTGGCCGTGTTGCTTATCACGATCTGTTGCCTATGCGTCGAAAGCACACCGTTGCGTGTCGAGAAAACGCCTGTGCAGAAGCATACGGTTCGGATGTGCATCTATTTGGCGCTGTTTGCGTTATCGGTGGTCATCGTCTTCCGCCTCGTGCCATATTATTATGGTTTGGCGGTCATCACAGGCGTGCTGCTGGTCATGGATCGGAAGGCGTTGAAAAAAGTGGATTATCCGCTGTTGCTGACATTTACGGCGTTTTTCATCTTCTCCGGCAACATGTCGCGCATCGAATGGGTGCATGATGTGTTCAAACATCTGCTGTCGAAGGACACACTGACGGTGAGCACGATGTCCTGTCAATTCATCAGCAACGTGCCGTCAGCGATTCTACTGTCACAATTCACGGAGAATTATCGTGATTTATTGGTGGGCGTGAACATCGGCGGCACGGGCACGTTGATTGCATCTTTGGCTTCATTGATTACATTTAGGGAATATCAGAGGCTTTATCCGGGCAAAGTTCGGCAGTATCTGCTTCTTTTCACGGCGTATAATGCGTCGTTTCTCGGTATCTTGCTAGCGTTCATGCACTTAATCAAATAGGGGGATGGCATGCTCCGATACAGGACAAAGGCGAATTTGATATTGGTGTGTCTGGCTCTCGCGTTGACGACGATCATTCTGTTACTCCACATGGGCTATCTGATCTACGGCACGATGAAAAGCCAGCGGATCTACATGGAAACGATCTGCCAGAATATCCAGGAGGCGCTTTCCCGCGAAGACGTCACGCTGGAGACGTTGCTGGAAGAGCGTGTTGCGAACGATTTGTGGAACAAGCTGAGATTCGCCAGCGGTCGGCCAAAGATGCGTTGTATCATCGTCAACAATGATGGCGTGAATGTATTCCAACGCGGTGTCTTTCAGGTCAGAAAAGTGGCGGCGACCATTGATGAGTGCATTCCATACGGACCGATTCCCTTGTCGTCGGATCCTTCCTGCCATGCCTTCTTCATCACTGGGGCGACGATACTTAGCGGTAAATGCACGATGCAGGATATTTTGAAAATGTGGCAGGTGACAGAACGGTTCGTCGTGCCCGGCGGTGCGATTTATCTGGAGACCGACTGCCAGTTCGAAATCGTGACGCATTTTCTGGAAGGCATTGTGCTCGCCTTCGTGGCGGCGGTGATCTTACTGTTCAGCTGTAATTACTTCTTGCGCAAGAACTTGTTCATGCCGTTGGAGATGGTGCAGGAGACGCTGTTACGGGTTCGCGCAGGGCATCTGGAATCGCGTATCAAGTTGCTTGGCACGAAGGATGAGTTGGAAGTTCTCATTGAACAGTTGAACGCGACGTTTGCCGATTTGGAGAACGCCTTTGCGAAATCGCGTCAGTTCAGTAGTGACGCTGCGCATGAATTGCGGACGCCGTTGACAGTCATCCGCGGGACGCTAGAGGTCAGTTTGTCGAAACCGCGTACGACGGAGGAGTATCAGGAGGTGATTTCAGAGGTGTTGAACGAAGTGGCATCGCTGTCACAACTCGTTGAGACATTGCTGATTATGACGCGAATTGAGCGCGGCGTGGGTGTCCGTAAGGCGGAGAATTTCTCGGAAATCGTAAGGACGTCTGTGGACTGGTCCAGCAAGATTGCGGAGGGCAAAGAGCAGACCATCGAGGCGGAGGTGGAAGACGGCATTTGGTTCGACGCATTGCCGAACCTGTTGGAGCTGCTTTGCCGTAATCTGCTTGTGAACGCGATGAAATATTCGCCGGAGAACGCGACGGTGAAAGTCATCCTGAAAAAGGCGGACGGCAACATCATCTTCCGCGTTATCGACAACGGTATCGGCATTCCTAAAGAGATGCAGGACAAGATCTTCAACCGTTTCTTCCGCGTCGAGCATTCCGCCACCACCAGCGGCTACGGGTTGGGCTTGGCGTTGGTAAAAACGATTGTCGATTACCACGGCGGATCGATCACCGTTGATTCGGAAGTTGGTAAAGGAACGGCATTTACGGTTGTGTTCTGATGATTTTTTTTCGGCCTATAGGAACCGTTTGCAGAGGCCGATGATGTAGATGAGCAGGATGATGGCGGGTAGCACGTAAGTGAGATACCATGCAATCTCCTTCGGCAGCTTGAAGCCGTTGCCCGTATTGGCCTCTTCGTAGAATTTTTCACGTCCCCAGCCCCATTTATGCGTGCAGAAGAGGACGACGCAGAGGGAGCCGAGCGGAAGCAGATTATCACTAACGATAAAGTCTTCTAGATCAAGGACATTCGTTCCTTTCCCGAACGGCTGGAAGCTTGCCCAGAGGTTGAATCCGAAGACGCATGGGAGGGAGAGGACGAAGAGGAGAATCGTCGTGATGACGGTTGAAGCACGGCGTTTGAGATGGAGTTCGTCTATGCCGAAGGCGATGAGATTTTCCGTGACGGCGACGAGCGTCGTGAGGGCGGCGATGCTCATGAAAAGGAAGAAGACGCTGCCGAAGAAACGGCCGTGCGGCATGGACAGGAAGATGCGCGGCAATGTGACGAAAATCAAGCCTGGCCCCGCGTTGGCTTCAACGTCGAAGGCGAAGCAGCATGGGAAGATGATGAGCCCTGCGCAGAGCGCGACGAATGTGTCCAACCCGATGATAATGGTCGCTTCCTGCGCGAGCGATTTCGATTTGTCTGCGTAACTACCGAAAATGGCGATAGATCCGACGCCGAGACTCAGCGTGAAGAAGGCCTGTGCCATGGCGGCGTGAATGGCGTCCCATACGCCGTGGTCCGTCAGTGATTTCAAATCTGGCTTGAGGAAGAATACGACGCCTTTCATACCGCCATCGAGAGTCATGGCGTAGAATGCCAGACCAATGATGAGGAGAAGCAGGCCGCCCATCATGAATTTCGTGCAACGTTCGACGCCGGATTTGAGGCCGGAGATGCAGATGGCGGCGGTGATGGCGAGAGCGATGAACGTGAACAAAATCTGGCGTGTGTAATTGCCGAGAAACTGGTCGAAAACAGTGCCGATGTCATCAGCTTTTAGATAATTGAAGACACCAATCACATAGTCGTAAGTGTATGACAGCAGCCATCCCGTAATGACACTGTAAAACATTAACAAGACGAGATTTCCGGCGAAAAAGAGCTTGCCGAAACCGACCCATGGGATGCGCGATTCCGCAGGCTTTAACGTGCGGAAACAGCCGACAAGACATTGGCGGCTTGCACGGCCGATGGCCAGTTCCATGACCATGGCGGGGAAGCCAAGCAGAATCAAAAACAACAGATAAAAGCAGACAAAGAGAGCACCGCCATATTGTCCTGTTATGTACGGAAAACGCCAAATGTTACCGAGGCCGATGGCGCAGCCCGCCGATAAAAGGATGAAGCCAAGACGGGAACCGAGAAATTCGCGTGATGTTTTTGTTTCTTCTGACATATGCGTATTTTATCTTGTGTTTTGGGAGAATATATTAATGTAATAGTAGGCTTGGGTTTGTAAAATGAAACAGCGCATTTACAGTTATGTCTGTGGATGCGGAGCGGTTGAAGCAAACGATTTTGGAACGACCATGAAAAAGAAAATACTGGTGATCGGCGCGACTGGCGCGATGGGACAGTATCTTGTTCCCGCACTGGCGGAAATGGATTATGAAATCGATGCCATTTCGTTGGACGAAAAGGAATCGATGCAGTCCAATGTGCGTTATTTTAAGGCGAATGCAAAGGATCGCGCGACGCTCATGGGATTCCTGAAGAATCATTATGACTGCATCGTCGATTTCATGACATATCCGACGAATACGTTGGCGACGATGATGCCGTTAATGACGTCGTTTACGGATCAGTACATCTATCTGTCCAGTTGTCGTGTGTTTGCGAATGAAGAGAATCCGATTGTGGAATCGTCGCCGCGGCTCATTGATGCATCGAAAGATGCGATTCTTGTGAACTCCGATGATTATTGCATCTACAAAGCACGTGGCGAGAACATGTTGCGTAGCCTTCCGCGGAAGAACTGGACGATTGTGCGGCCTTCGACGACATATTCGTATCTGCGCTACCAGCTGGTGACGTTGGAAGCGGCCGACACGGTCGGCCGCGCATTCGCAGGCAAACCTGTGGCGCTGCCCGAACAAGCGCGGAAGATTCCTGCGTCGCTCTGTTGGGGCGGCGATGTCGCGAAGATGTTCAAAGGATTGATTTTCAATGAGAAGGCGCTTGGCGAAGATTTCAATGTTACAACGTCTGAGGCCCGCACATGGGAGGAGATCGCAGAATATTACAAGGAAATCTGCGGCTTGAAGGCCGTGTGGATTGACAAGGAAGAGTATCTCTCAATATTGGAGCCAGATCCATGTAATCTTGGAAAAAGGTGGCAGTTGGAGGTGGCGCGGCTTTTCAATCGTGTCTATGACAACAGTAAAATGCTTGCGGTGACGGGACTTAGCCAAAGCGATTTCATCCCGCTCCGCAAGGGCTTGGAATACGAAATTTCGCGTTGTCCGAAAGATTATCCGTTCAAAAATAATGAGCGTATGGACGCTTTTTTTGCAAAACAATAACAGAAAAGGAGTAAAAAATGGCAATTTGGATTTCTCATCGTGGCGAATCACATGACGCCCCCGAAAACACCGCTTCCGCCTTCAGACTCGCCATGGAGCGTGATGTGGACGGCATGGAGACCGATATTCATCTGACAAGCGATAACGTGTTGGTTTGTAGCCATGACGCAAACACGCAGCGTTGCTGTGGCGGCGTCTCGATGGTCATCGAACAATCGACGTTTGAGGAAGTTGAGAAACTGGACGCCTGCAACGGCAAGATCGCCTTCCAAGGCGAAAAGATTCCAACCTTCGCGGAAGCACTCGAAATTCTGAAGCCCGGAAAGCTTTTCTATGTGGAAATCAAAGAGAACGATCCGCGCGTCATCGATGCTATGATGGCGGAAATCGACAAATCGCACTGCACGCGTGACCAGATCATCATGATCAGTTTCCATGCGGACATCGTGAAGCTGTTCAAGGAGAAATATCCAGATCAGCAGGCGTTGTGGCTTACGTCGTTCAAGAAGAACGAAGACGGCACGTTCATCCATGATAAGGAGTTCTACCTGAAGAAGTTGCAGGATCTGAAATGTGACGGCATTGATGCGCATTGCAATGCGGAATTCGTCGATGCGGAATTTGTGAAGATGATTCATGACGCTGGCATGTTCTATGCGGCATGGACGTTGGACACCGTTGAAATCTGCCAGCATTTCTTGGAAATCGGCATTGATTCCGTGACATCCAACTGTGCCGCCAAGATGCGCGACGCCATTGCCTAAACAACTAATATAAAAGGAGTTGTCATGAAACTCGCCTTCGCCTCCGCTTTGCTCGTCTGCTGTGTTGTTTTGCACGGGAATCCGCGTGAAGGCGAGTTCGAGGCCGCCTTGTCACGGCTCGGCGGCCAAGTGACGTTCACCGACGGCGGTTATAACCGCAGCATTCCGTTGAACAATCTCATCTTAGATCGGAATGGCTGGGGGCCAGTCGTAAATCCGCCGATGACAGGCGTCTATCACATTACGATGCCTGTCGCGGTGGATGTTCAGGCCGTCGCGTTGTGGCAACATAAACGGCCTGGTGCGATGCGGCAGATTAAATCTTTCGATGTACTGTTGGATGGTCAGTTGGTAAAAGAGAATTGCGAAATTCCGCGCGACCAGACACAGAAGGAGATGCGGTTTGATTTGGATGGTCGGACGGCGAAGACGGTTTCCATCCGCATTCGTGACCTCTATCCACAGGAAGGGAAGGAGGCGGCATGGGGCGGTTTTGACCGTGTCCATATCTATAGTAAGACGGATCTTAGCGAATTGATGAGTCCGCCTGAAGAATACACATACAAGCCTGTTTCAGTCGAAACATCCCATGAATGGACGGCGCCGAAGACCTATACGGTTGTGAAGAATGTGGAAGGCAATCCATGCTTGCAATGGGACGCTGAGGAATTGGCGGTGATGCGCAAAGAATTGGCGTCCAACACGTTCATGCAGGAACAGGTGGCGCAGGGCAAGTCGCAACTGGCAGGATTGTTGAAGACGCCGCCTGTTGTTCCCGCAGGCGAAAAGAACGAAGCAGGTGAATATGTCCATGTGTCCGACCGCAAGATGATGCCAAGCGGCGAGACATGGGGCCGCATTCACAACCAATTGGCGGTCAATGCCTTGACTGCGGCGATGCTTTGGCGGTTGACGGATGACGCACCATGCCGTGATTTGGCGAAAAGCATTCTCATGGGCTATGTGAAGGAATATCCGGACTATCGCGTTGGCGCGAGGCCGGGTTTCAGCCATGATCCAAGCGTGATTTTTGATCAACGGTTGTCTGATTCCACATGGCTCATCATGATGGTTCGTGCGTATGATTTGATTTACGATGAATTTTCAGCGGATGAACGTAAAGATGTGGAAGAGGTTGTCCTGAAGGCAAATGCAAAGCATATCGCAGGCAATCGCTCCCATTTGATTTCTGCCACAAATTGGGCCGTTATTTCGACGGCCGCCATTCTGCTCACAGGTTACGCCACCCATGATGCGGAGTTGATTGATATCGCTGAAAACGGTTGGACAAATCCGAGAGGAGGGCGTCAAGGCGGTTATAAGTACCAGTTCAAGAACGGGATAGGGGATGACATGCTTTGGAAGGAAGGCGCGATGGGCTACCAGGGAATGGCGCTACAAGGGCTGATTACCATGGCGGAGACGTTACGACATCACGGCATCGACATGTATGCCGCCAATGATGGAGCGTTGAAGAAGCTATTTGACTCGCAGTTGATTTTCAGCTATCCGAACTACGTCTCGCCTGCCATCCATGACAGCGGTGCCGTCAGCATTTTCAATTGGAACGACACGGTGTGGGAATACGCTTATGACAACTATCGTGATCCAGCCTATTTGCCGATTCTGCGCGGCATCACGCGGTGGTTTCCGACGCGATTTCAGATTTTCGTCAGCACGACGAAATACACGGTTCCCGAAGCTGCTGTTGAAACACCTAAGTCACTCGGTTCCATCAATTTCGATTCCGTCGGATATGCAGTTTTAAGACTTCATGACGGCGATCCCTTCCTGCTGTTGGACTATGGTCCGCATGGTTCCCACAGCCATTTGGACAAGCTGAATCTTGACATTTTCTCCCATGGTGAACAGCTTGCCGCCGATCCGGGCAGCGCATGGTATGAAACGGCGGAATATAAAGAATGGTATTCTAAATCGTTCGCACACAATCTATTGATAGTCGATGAACAAGATCAGTCACCTGCGAAAGGAACGCTGGTGGCGTTTGGCGGCGATGAAAAGGAACAGCATGCACGCGCCGTGTGCGATGAAGCCGTCAGCGGTGTCATGCAGGACCGTTCCGTCTATATGACGGATGAATACATCGTTGATATCTTCGGGGCGTTTTCACGGTTGGAACACACATATGATCTGGTATGGCATTTGCGTGGTACACCGTCGCTGCCTGATGATTTCAAACCATTGGACAAAAAATATGAAAACGGCGGTTATCGAATGCTGACGAATCTTGCATCATACGAAACGAAGGCGGCATGGACGGCGGAATTCACAGCGAAAGGGCAGACGTTTACGCGGTTGGAACACAACAAAATGACACCATTCCAATGCGGAGAGCCTGCCCATGTGACACGTTTCTTCGTGCCGGAAGTCTCTGAAATGACGGAATATGTGACGGGACGCGGCGTACAGGGCGAAAACGGGCCGCTGACGATTTTCGCGCGCCGCCGCGCAAAGAGTACCGTATTTTGTACCGTCATCGACATTTCTGGCCGAAAGGCTGTTCTAGACGTGACACGCGGCGGCGACGGACTTTCCACGTGGGTGGAAGTCGTCACCGCCGCAGGAAGCAAACGGTATGGGTTCTAAACGACAGGAAAATAAGTATTGAACCCAATGCAGAATTGTATTTATTCTTCAAAAAACAATATCCAGCTTAGAAAGAGCAGGATGTTGCTTCTATGATTCTGTTTCTAAATCATGTTGAATGTCATGGAAAACAAGGGTGTCATGTTGAAACTCATCCACAAATTCCTGAAGTAGCTCCACAAGGTGATTGTTGTTTATATTGATTTGTTGCAAAGGTCCTCTTTTGGGATAGATGGTCAGAAAAACAACCAGTTCCGTGTGTTTCATCACCAGATAAATCAATCTGTATCCTTCTGATTTTGAAAGCTTTTGTTTCTTGTCAGGCAAGCGTAACTTGATGATCACGGAGTCATTGTCAGCGAGTATCATATCACGATTGGTTCGAATCTGTTCAATGGGCACATTTTGGAAGGCGTGGCAGATTTCTGCAGTGACACCAGTATATACGCCTCGTTTGACTTTCAAAAGTGAAGCAAGGCATCTTCTGAATGATGATATACTGGCAAAAAGAATCATTTTGTCTTGACAAGCCTTGAAAAATCAAGTTTCCCAATAGTTGACATTGCCGTCTTCAGAGAATCGTTTTGTGGAGCTTCAACTCTGAATGTCTTGATGTCTTGCTCAAGTTCTTCCAAATCAGCAATTTGTCCTTTCAAACGTTCTTGATAACTCGCAAAGCCAGACTGGCTACGGCTTTCTCGTAACAATGCTTTCAGAGTGGCTATGACAATTCGGAGTTTAGGGCCGAACGCACGATAGTCGTCAAGAGAAATAGTCGGAAAATCTTCATGCAGTTGTTCGCAAAGTGAATCTACTTCATTGAGAAGACGTGTCATTCCTCCGCGTTTTTCTGTAAAGAAAGGAGAGGCCAGATCCATCCTTCTCTCAAAGGAGCGATGGCCTATGCGATTGATAGCCTGTGAAATGATTTCTGTTTGGCACATATATTTTTCTTTGCTTTGAGCAAAGCCTCCCATGCTCTAATTGAGTTCCCTGTTTTTTGTCTAAGAAAAGAACAATTATGGATTACATAATAAAAATAACATTTCGATAAAATAATGCAAATGCCTAAGAAAGATTTTTACCTTAAGCATTGAAAGACGGTTGTCATGAAATATGAGCCATGTGCGAAGACAGAAACGGCCACACGGAAAGATGGGCAATCCGTGTGGCCGTGTGAAATTGAATTCAAGATTACAGCGAATTCGCCACTTCGAGAATCTTTTCCGGCTGGGAGACGACCTTTTCAAAGCCTTGGACATAGAGATCTACAAGGCCTAAATCGTTGGGCGGGTAGAGGCTGGACAGATAGGAGTGGTTCGCGATAAATTCCTGTGTGACAGGATACTGCGACGGATTGTAATTAGCGAAGCCTTTGTAATGGGCGCAATTCCACGGGCAGCCGCTGCCGTATGCGTTCTGATGCTGGAAGATTTCCATGGAGGGGACGGGGCGCGTCTGCCATTGGCCGAAACCGATGCCTTCCGCTTTCAGAATCTTGATCATGGCGGCTTTGAATTTCGGCGCGGGAATGTCGAGTCCGAGTTCCTGTGGACGGAAATCGACAATATAGGAGAAATAGACAGGCTTGCGATCGGCAGGTTCGTAGGGGCCTTTCAGACCGGGGATGTTGGCCAGTTTGTCCGTCATGTAGTGAGCCATTTCATAACGGCGCGCATTGTATTCGGGGAGGCGTTTGAACTGCGAGCGGATGAGCGCCGTCACGAATTCATGTGGACGGTAGTTCCAGCCAAGCGCGGCCAATGTGTGCGGCGTGCTTTCCGCATTGATGGGAACTTCGCGGAAGTCGCGCATCCAACTGGCGAACTGGTAGGCATCTTCGCTGTTGGTGACGAATAGGCCGCCTTCGCCGCCGGAGAGATTCTTGGAGCGGTTGCAGCTGAAGCCGGCGGTTGTTTCCATGGAGCCGACGTATTTGCCGTTGATGGAGGCACCATGGGCTTGGCAACAGTCGCCGACGACGGGAATGCCGTGCTTTTTCGCGATAGGAATAATGCGTTCCAAATCAGCGGGCATGCCGTGGATGTGGACGGGCAGGATGGCCTTCGTGCGAGGCGTGATGGCGGCTTCCAGCAAGTCTGGATCAAGGCTGAACGTGTCTTTGTCGATGTCGACGAACACGGGAATGGCGTTCTGATGGAGGACAATAGCGGCGGACGACCAATAGGTGAAGGCGGGGAGGATGACTTCATCGCCTGGGCCGATGCCGAGGGAGGCGAGAGCCATGTGGAGGGCGCCTGTGCCACTATTGACGATGATGCAATGCTTTACGCCGATAAAATCTGCGAATTCCTGTTGCAGTGCTTTGCATTGGGGGGCGAAGATGCCGTGGAGGACGTTGGAGTCGAAAACGGACAGAACGGCGTCACGGTCCGCTTGTGTGAAAGGAGGCCACGTTTTGATAAAGCCGTCTGGAACCGTCTTTTCGCCGCCGAAAATTGCAAGAGTTTTCATAGTCAGTATTCTTTAATTTTGTGTGATTGGAATTATAAGTGAAAATGGGATTGCTACCATTTGGGATTAAAGCGGAAACTGCCTGTTTTCAATGACTTGGCCAGCTTCAATTTTCGTTAGCCGCGGGATGCGGTTTTCGGCTTTCACGATGGCTCCGACGCAGATGTGGCACCCGTCTTCGATGACGGTGCCGTGGTCGATCATGGCGCCGATGTTGATAAGGCAGCTACGCTTGATGACGCAGGCGGTGTTGACGACGGCCTTCGGGAGGATAATCGAACCGGGCATGACGGTGGCGGTCGGGCTGACATAGGCGGTTGAATGGACGATAGTTGCGAGTTTGATTCCAGCCGCTTCAATGCGCTGGCCGAGCATCAGCCGCAGTTCGTTGTTGCCCAATGCGGGGAGCATTTCCGTCGCGTCATCCTTGAAGTTGGCGAAATCCACGCATTTTCCGATGACATCGGGAGCGTTGCTGCCGTCGTCAAGAAATGAAATGTTTTCATAGCGGCCGCTTTGCGCGGCCAGATCGGCGACCGTACGGCCGAAACCACCGGCTCCTAGAATGATCAGACGCATAATGACTCCTTGTTCGTATTGAAAAGTGAACTTTTTATCTACAATACCATACCATAATATTAAAAGTCATCCAAAACAAACGAAAGCGACAAAAAATCCACGGCATTATGTTGAAACGCCGTGGATTTCATGTGACGATTTGCAGAGGATACTCTATAGTCCCATGCGGCGTTTGAGGATTTGTTCGCAGATGCGAAGGTCTTCCTGCGTGTTGACGCCGCGTAAGTCGTCTCCGTCATCCGTCGGGAAGGTTTCGACGAGCAGGCCAGCCTGCGCCATCAGTTGCGGGACTTCCGTCAGATAGTATTCATGCTGAACGTTTTGCGACCCGACTTGCGGGAGGAATTGGAAGAGCGCTTTGCTGTCAAAGGCGAGCACGCCAGCGAAAAGCTCTTGGATTTTCGCTTGCTCTGGCGTGCAATCCTTTCCTTCGACGATTGCGGCAAATGAGCCGTTACCGTCTCGCACGATGCGGGCCCACATTTTCAGTTCGGGATTTTCGGCGGTCAACAGCGTGCAGGACGCATGGCGCGATTCATGGAAGTCGCAGAGCGCGAGCATGTTCTCGCGGCGGAAGAGTGGCATGTCGCCGAATGTCACGAGAACCGTACCGTCGAAATCGCGGAAGTGGTCTTCGCAGACTAGCACGGCGTGCCCGGTGCCTTTCTGCTCCGTCTGTTCGACGTAGTGGTATCTGTCTCCGAAATGGCGGATGATGGCGTCTTTCTTGTAACCGACGACGATGTACGTATCATCTTCTGGAATGAAATCTGTCTGTTCCAGAACGACTTGCAGAAGCGGCCTGCCGCCGACGCAATGCATCACTTTCGGCGGGGCGTCTTCTGATTTGGTCAGTCTGGAGCCTTTTCCGGCAGCTGGAATGATAATGCGTCTGTTCATATTGTCTTGTGTTTTTTTCGTCTGTCAGAGCGATGTGACAGGCAGGTTGAGATCGGTATAGATTTTAACGAGAATCTGTTTGATCTGCGGCAGTTTGGCCTCCATGTCCCGTACAAGTGCGAGCTGTGTGCGGGCTCGATCGAGATTTTGGCCGGGGTAGTCAATTTGCGTGTAGTAGATGTCGCCATTGATATGGTCCGCAAGGAAGCGGATGCCGTCTTCCGATGTGATGACGAGCGAAGCGAAGGGGAGGAGTTCGAGTTCTTTGACGGTGAGCATGTCGCCGCAGGCTTCGAGCCAGCCGCGTGCGTATTGTTCGTAGAGCGAAAGATCGCAACTGACTTTGGACAAGTCTTTTTCGTCGTCCTTCGCAGTGTTCGTGCCGATTCGCATGCTGTCGCCGAAGTCATAGAGCGGGGAAGACGGCATGACGGTGTCCAGATCGATAATGGCGACGGGGGAGTGCGTCTTGTTGTCGAAGAGGATATTGTTGAGATTGCAGTCGTTATGGCAGATACGCGTGGGAATTTCGCCTTTCGTCAATGGTTCGGAGATTTTGGAGAAGAGCGGCACGTGTGAGCGGATGAATTCGATTTCAGGCTGGACGTCTTTCACGCGGTCTTTCGGATTGGCTTTGATGGCCTTTTCGAGGTCTTGGTAACGGCTGAAAGTGTTGTGGAAGTTCGGGATGACTTCATGGATTTTCGACGGCGGAATGTCCGACATCTGGCGGATGAAGGAGCCGAAGGCAAGACCCGCCTGATAGAAGGTTTCAGGAGAGTTTGGAAGGTCGAGTGAATAAACTTCGTCGAAATGTGTCATAAGACGCCATGCGCCGCCGTCCGTGAAGATGTAAGGCTTGCCGTCCTGCGTGGTGCGGGCCATCTGGACGGCTCCTTTCGGCGAGTTGCCGGGGAGTTTGAAGTTGTCATGGAGATGTTCTGTCACGAGAACGAAATTTTCCATGAGCGCCACGATATCTGGGAATACATGTGTGTTGATTCGCTGGAGCGTATAGGAGTGGGCGTGATGCAATTTGGTTTCGACATGGTACGTCTGGTTGATATAACCTTTGTTCAGACGGGTGATGGACACAACGTCGCCATGGATGTTGAACTGCCTGACGACAGCCGCAAGTCGTTCGAATTCATCTTTGTCCAACGGGAGGATGGGCGTCGTCTTGATGGCGACGGGATGGTATGTCGGAACAAGAGATGCGACAAGATTTCGGATGTCGTTGAAGTTGTTCTGGCAGGCTTCTGCGAGTTGGTCCAGCTTTTCAATGAAGGCCTTTGTGTCCATTTCGATGGGCTTGGCGATATGGATGAGATGGTTCGCCGTGGTCTGGAGGCCCTCTTCGGACATGAGCTTTTCTTCGAACAGTTTTTCGCCTGGACGCAGGCCCGTGTATCTGATTTTGATATCGACGTCCGGTTTCAGGCCGGAAAGCTTGATGAGATTTCTGGCCAAATCATCGATTTTGATGGGCTCGCCCATATCCAAGACGAAGATTTCACCGCCCTTTGCGTAGGTTT
>JAEEGH010018895.1_pt1 | contig 14520 bp, 9 predicted proteins | sample 9134181 | NCBI WGS metagenome assembly JAEEGH01 (sample SAMN16246544, study PRJNA631951) | gut metagenome | biome: gut microbiome; feature: rumen; material: DP-attached | host: Bos | place: Iran: Karaj | collected 2018-10 | reverse complement strand
CAAAAAAAGTCAGTACCTTTGCACCCGCAAATCGGAAATGGTTCCGTAGCTCAACTGAATAGAGCATCTGACTACGGATCAGAAGGTTGTGGGTTTGAATCCCGCCGGAATCACAAAAACGGTTGCAAAAATAAAGGAACAATGGTTCCGTAGCTCAACTGAATAGAGCATCTGACTACGGATCAGAAGGTTGTGGGTTTGAATCCCGCCGGAATCACCAAGAGGAGAGAAAATCGAAAGGTTTTCTCTCCTTTTTTTGTGTATATCGAAATACTTTCGTATCTTTGCAAACAAAAAGAGATTGATATGGAAGATTCAGCATTAAACAGATATTTGGATGAGATTGGACGTGAGCAGTTGCTAACCAATGAAGAGGAGCGCGAGTTGGCCGAACGTATTGCAAAAGGCGACGAACGTGCGCTATCGAAGTTGATCGAGGCTAATCTTAAGTTTGTGGTATCTGTTGCTCGCCAGTACAAAGGTAAAGGTGTAGATATGGAAGATCTGGTGAGCGAGGGCAATCTCGGATTGATGAAAGCTGCTGCCAAGTTTGATGCTAGCAAAGGTGTGCGTTTTGTTAACTTTGCTGTTGTTTACATCCGTCAGTCTATCGAGAAGGCTATCGACCAGCAGGGTGGACTTTATCAGGTGCCAAAGGACGTAAAGCAAGAGGTGGCTCGCCAGCAGGCACAAGCCGTATCTGTTGATGCACCTCTGGGGCATCGTACTAACATGAGTCTGCTGTCGGTATTGGTTAATAAGGATGCGCCCTTGGCTGATGAGCGAGTACACTCTGAAGCTATCGAGGATGCCATAGAATTTGCTTTAGGCACACTTGATGCGCGCGAACGCCGTGTGATAAATGCTTTCTACGGAATTAATCAGGAGCACGAAACGATGGCCGAGATAGCCGAGGATATGGATGTCAAGCGCGAGCGTGTACGCCAGATACGCGAAAAAGCTGTTCGTAAACTGCGTAAGGCCTATCGCAACAAGCTTAAATCGCTATAGGCGTCAATTAATATATGTTAATTTATTAATATTTCTTTGAATACATCGGAAAATTATCTATCTTTGCAGAAATATTACGTTCTAACTAATTGATTATAAGACCGTGGAACTGTATTCTGTGAAGAAAGATATGAATAAGAAATGGTATGTATTAATTGCAGCATCAGTAGTTATACTGGTGGTTGTAGGTGTATCGTATTGGGCATTTCGCGCGGCTATGCGCGCAGAGACTAATGTACGTTATGCAGGCTTGCAAAGTGTAATAGCTGTACAGCTTAATAAAACCATCAGGGGTATGGAGATGAGTGCAACCAATGTGTTTAATGAGGTTGAGAAACACATGGATAGCCCCGAGTCGGTAGTACAAGCCCTCGAAGAGGAGTCGAACCTGAATCCCGATGTGCGTGGTTATTTTGCTGCATTCGAACCTAATTTCTTCCCCAGTAAGGGTCAATGGTTCGAGCCCTATATACACCATTCTGATAGCTCGGATTTCGAAATTAGTATGGTAGGTTCGGCCCGTCATGATTACACCCAATCGGGCTGGTACAAGCATGCCAAGGATATCAAGACCAGTTTCTGGTCGGAGCCTTATTATTACTATGATGGAACCAATATTAGTGGTCATTATTGTACTTTCGTAAAGCCCGTTTATACAGCCGATGGTAAACTGGCCTGCGTGTGTGGTGCTGATATCACTTTCGAGTGGCTTACTAAGGCCTTGCAGCGTATCGACGATGCTTGTCGTAACGACCAGCAGGTAAACAAATTCCATTTGATGCGCGATTTCACTTTCTTCTCGATGGTTGTTGATCATGATGGCTCTTGCATTGTGCATCCCGAGGGTAAGAAAACGGTGTTTAAAGATCCTGAGATGTTGAAGAATCTTGAGCAGCAGCAATCTGGTATGATTGAGATGGAAGTGGATGGTGAGCCTTCGTTGGTTTTCTACGGCCCGATAGATGGTATTAACTGGTCGGTAGCTGTAGTGGCTCCTATATCTGATGTATCGAAACCCTTCAGATGTATGCGATGGACACTCTTATTTTTGTCCATTATAGGCATTGTGGCTGTAGGTTTTATTTGTAAGCGTATGTAGTTATGCAGAAAAAGTATAAGCTTAATATACTGATAGCAGGCCAAACGTTGCTGTTGTTAGCGGTATCGCTGGGCGTATTGTTCTACTTCTCCCATAAGGCGTTGAAGAACGAGGCTATGCGCGATGCCGAACTGACACTTGAGAGTACTGTGCAGAATATCGACAATATCCTGTTGAGCGTAGAACAGAGTACAGGTAATATGTATTACGATCTGCTGGAGCATGTTGATGAGCCTGAACGCATGTATGTGTATAGTCGCGAACTGGTTGAGAGTAATCCTAATATTGTAGGTTGTGCCATCGCCTTTAAGCCTGGCTATTTCCCGGGTAAGGATCTGTTTATGGCCTATGTGCATCGCCGTGCCTTTACTACCGATATCAAGAGCGATTTGGTTACTACCGATACTTTTACCGATCGTCCTTATACCGAGCAGGCTTGGTATAAAGATCCTATGAACAAAGGATGGATGGGCTGGACCGACCCATTGAAAGGTGAGGATACCGAGAATGAGCCGCTGGTTAATTTCTGTCTGCCATTCAGCGATAAGAGTGGCCAGCGTGTGGGTGTGATTGCTGTCGATGTTTCCATCAGTCAGCTGTCGAAGATTGTATTGGCAGCAAAACCCTCAGAGCGAGGCTACTGTGTGCTGATGGCTAAGAACGGCTCGTTCATTGTGCATCCCGACAAAGAAAAGTTGCAGAGTAAGACGGTATTCGCACAGATGAATGTGGGTGCCGACCATTCCGTACTCGAGGCTGCCGAGGCGATGCTTTCTGGACAGAGCGGTATGAAGCGTTTCTGTATGAACGACGAATCGTGGAGTGTGTTCTTCAAGCCCTTTAAGCGTGTAGAGTGGGAGGGGCGCTCTGATTGGCAGTTAGACTGGAGTGTAGGTGTGGTTTATCCTGATGCCGATATACATAGTGTGCACAACAAACTGCTTTATCTGGTGGTTGCTATCACCATTGTAGGCTTGTTGTTATTCTTCCTGCTTTGTGGCTGGCTTGTTCGTCACGAACTCAAGCCTCTCAGTCTGCTTACTCAATTAACCCAGCGTATAGCCGCTGGAAACTACGATGAATCGGTACCTGCCACCAATCGCGAAGATGAGGTAGGACATTTGCAGAACCGTTTACGTAAGATGCAGGACAGATTGAAGGAGCAGACAGCTGATTTGGAGAACGAAACGATGCAGTTGCATGAACATAGCGATGAGTTACGTGCTGCTTATGGTAGGATAGAAGAGAACGATAGGATGAAAACTTCGTTCCTGCACTATATCACAAACCAGATGGCTGTACCAGCCGAGAGTATCGACCGTAGCGTCACAACGTTGTGTAACAACTATCATGATATTAGTAAAGACGAAATAGATAAGCAGGTAGATAACATTGAGCGTAAAAGCGATATGCTGGTCGAACTGTTGAATCATATGGCTCATTTTACTGATGCCGAAACAGGAAAGGAGGCCAACCATGATTAAGGTACGTCGTAGTTTGTCGAGAGAGCTTAGCTTGGGCATCATGTTGCTGGCTATCCCAATCTTTGTAGTGGCGTTAGGCATCCTTTTCCTGCAGTCGCGTTATCTCATACATCATGAGGCTATGGAGAGTTCGCAGAGTTTACTGAACACCACCTTGCAGCGCGTTCAGAACTATATGCAAACCGTTGAAACGGCAGCTGATGCTAATGTATGGATGCTCGAGGAAAACTTTGAGCCTCAAGCTATTCAGGCTGTGTCTAACCGTATTGTGCGCCTGAATGGCAATGTGATGAGTTGTTCCGTATATGCTTTGCCGAATATCTTCCCGCAGTATGGCGAAAAATACTCGGTTTATACCAAGCGGACAGGCGACAGTTTGGCTACTTTCTGCGAGCCTGATTACGACTATTTCGGCAAGGCCTGCTATACTAAACCGGTAGAATCAGGTAAGGCCTGCTGGGTTGACCCCTTTATTGAATATTCTGATGGAGCGGTCGATGTTAATCAGGCAATCGCTACCTATTGCAAACCCCTGCGCCAGAATAATGGTCGTATGATAGGTGTTGTTACCGTCGACTTCTCATTCAGCAGATTGGCTAAGCTCATTAACGAAGATGAGAATACTTACGATCATTCGTATTATGTGCTGATAGGTAGTGACGGACGGTATCTGATTCATCCCGACACCACCCGTTTGTTCCGTAAAACGCTTTATACGGATGTCGACCCCAATGCGAATCCGGATTTGATATCATTAAGTTATGAGATGACGGCTGGAAAGCGCGGCTCTATGCATGTGCATATAGGTAACCAGCTCTATCATGTGTGTTACGAGCCTGTCGAAGGTACCAACTGGAGTCTGGCTTTGGTTTGTCCCGATAACCAGCTGATGCGTAGTTATCACAGGTTGGGATATGTTATCATAGCCTTGATTGTTATTGGATTGCTGACCATTATGTGGTTAAGTAATCGTATCGTAAAACAAACCGTCAGTCCATTGAACGATTTGCTTGATATGACGAAGGATATCTCTGATGGGCGATATGACGAGCAGATTCCTGTCAACTTGGGTAAAGGTGTGATAGCGCGACTACAGAATAGTTTTGCTCAGATGCAGATGGCTTTGAACGACAAGATGGGCCGTTTGCGTCAGCGTGTCGACGAGGCCCGCCAGCGTAACGAAGCCTTAGAGCAGGATGTGCTGCAGGCCGAGGAGAACGTGAAGAAAAAGAATCAGTTCATGCAGCAAGTGGCTCAGCACATGCGTTCGCCGTTAAATGTGATTACCGGTTTTGCCAGCATGCTACGCGAGAGCAGCAACAATAAGGATATGATAGGCGAGGAGGAACTGGCCAATATCTCAAGTATGATGAAGAGCAACGCCATCAATCTTAACAGTATGGTGCTGATGCTGTTCGATGCTTCGGAGAGCGATGCCAACGAGGCCTTGAAGTGTAAGAAACAGGACGAGGAGTCGGTTAATGCGTTGGCCCACGAGTGTATCCTTTATACGCACGCCCACTTCCCCGATGCCAATATCGAGCTCTCTTCAACCGTATCCGATACGCTTTGCATCGTTACTAATCATATTTACCTGATGCGTACGCTGCGTGAGTTGCTTTATAATGCTGCGAAATATTCAGATGGTCAGCATATCAAGCTGAGTATTACCGATACCGATAATACCGTTAGCTATACGGTAGAGGATGTAGGTCCGGGATTGCCCGACGACAAGAAAGAGCTTCTGTTCGAGCCATTTACCCGCGAAGGCGATTTGTCCGAAGGTCTCGGCTTAGGTCTCCCATTGGCCAAACGCCATGCTAAGAGCTTGGGTGGAAATCTGGTTTTCGATGCCGATTATCATCAAGGTTGTCGTGTAACGCTCGAATTACCTAAATAAAAAAAGCTCCCAACTTCAAAATTGGGAGCTTTCTTTATGCTTGATTCTTTTATTTAATCAAATCAACTGAGCGCTTCAGGAATGCATCCAGGGCTTCGCCTTTAAGCATACCGTTCTGCAGCAGAGCCAGGTCAATCAGCTGATGAACAACCGAGTTGCCCTTGGCATATTCGGCAATTACAGCCTGCTTCTTGTCCTTCTGCTCCTGTACGGCTTTCTCAGCCTCGGCCTTCTGATCCTTATCCTCCTGTGTAAGCTCGTCGTACTTCTTCTTATCCTGCTGGGCACGGATAGCAGCCAAACGGGCTTCCTGACCCTTCAGTTCGGCTACGATTGGCTTCAGGGCCTCCTCGGTAGCTGCGCTGCTCTCATCAAGCACCTTCTTTACCAGAGGATGGTCTGAGTTCAGAACAAGGTTGAACGAGTCGGGCATCTGACCATAGAAGCTCATACCTGGCTGGAATCGGCTCATCTCCTTCATACGGCGCATGTACTCGTTCTGAGTAATAACTACAGGACGGGCCTCGGCACCAAGGGCATCTACCTGAACCATAAACTCTGTATGCTCAATCTTTGGCAGCTGAGTGCGGAATACGGCTGACAAATTGTCACTTTGATCCTCGCTCAGGTTGTTCTTAGGCGCATCGCTCTTTACAATCAGTCGGTCGATGATATCGCTGTCTACACGTGTGAAGCGACTCTTCTCAAACTTCTGCTCCAGAGTCTGGATGGTTGGTACGTCGAGCTGTCCGTCAAGCAGCAGCACGCTGTAACCCTTATCCTGGGCGCCCTTGATGTAGCTGTACTGCTCCTCCTTGTCGGTAGCGTACAGATATACCAGCTGGTCGTCCTTATCCTTCTGGTTGGCCTCAATCAGAGTCTTATACTCGTCGAAGGTAAAGTACTTACCCTCAGTATCCTTGAAGAGTGCAAACTCCTTGGCGCGATCGTAGAAACCGTCCTCGCTCAGGATACCGTAGTTGATAAACAGCTTCAGGTCGTCCCACTTCTCCTCGTACTCCTTGCGGTTCTCGCCAAAGATGGCCTTCAAGCGGTCGGCTACCTTCTTAGTGATATAGGTAGAGATCTTCTTAACCTCGCGGTCGCTCTGCAGGTACGAACGTGATACGTTCAGAGGAATGTCTGGTGAGTCGATCACACCATGAAGCAGGGTGAGGAACTCTGGTACGATACCCTCTACCTGGTCGGTCACGAATACCTGGTTGCAGTACAACTGAATCTTGTTCTTCTGCAGCTCGATGTTGTTCTTGATTTTTGGGAAGTAGAGGATACCTGTGAGATTGAATGGGTAGTCTACGTTCAGGTGAATCCAGAACAGAGGCTCGTCGCTCATGGGGTAGAGTGTGCGATAGAAGCTCTTGTAGTCCTCGTCCTTCAAGGTGCTTGGAGTCTTGGTCCACAGGGGCTCTACGCTGTTGATGATGTTGTCCTCGTCGGTATCAACCTGCTTGCCGTCTTTCCATTCGGTCTTCTTACCAAAGGCCACGGGTACAGCCATGAACTTGCAGTACTTGTTGAGCAGGCCCTCGAGCTTGAACTTATCGAGGAACTCCTTGCAGTCATCATCTACGTACAGGATGATGTCCGATCCGTGCTGCTCGCGCTCAGCATCGTCAATCTCGTAGGCAGGACTTCCGTCGCAGCTCCACTTAACAGCCTTCGAGCCTTCCTTCCAGCTCTTGGTAATAATCTCAACCTTCTTGGCTACCATGAAGCTAGAGTAGAAACCAAGTCCGAAGTGACCGATGATGTTGTTGGCATTATCCTTATACTTCTCAAGGAAGTCGGTAACGCCCGAGAAAGCAATCTGGTTGATATACTTGTCAATCTCCTCCTCGGTCATGCCGATACCGTGGTCGCTGATGGTGATGGTACCCTTGTCGGTATCCAGGTTTACGCGTACGGTCAGGTCGCCAAGCTCCTGCTTGTATTCGCCCTGAGCAGCCAGTGTCTTCAACTTCTGTGTAGCGTCAACGGCGTTCGACACCATTTCGCGGAGGAATATCTCGTGATCAGAATAGAGAAACTTTTTGATGACGGGGAAAATGTTCTCGGTTGTAACCCCGATGTTACCTTTTTGCATAATCTTATGTATTTATGTTCTTATTATCAAAATGATATTTGTTCTTATTGTCTAATCCACGATTATGCAAATAGCGTGCCAAAGTCACAACCACCCAACCCTCCTTCATCCTAAGGAGGGCTTCAAACCACTCCCCAAACCCCTCGCCAATCTTTGGCAAGGGACTTAACCGCTCCTCCTGTCGCTCTTTCATTAAGGTACGCTCAGGTCATCAAAGCCCTGGCGTGTTTTTCCTTAATGGGGGCCAGCCCCCATACCCCTGTTCGAAAACATTCGAGGACAAACCTCTCGAAAACATTCTTCGCAAGCGAAGCGGCAAGCCGATTACCGCACGGTGCTTCATGTTTACTCACTACGTTCGAAAACATTCCGTACGAGGAGGTCTTTAGAGGGATGCAAATTCTTTGAATCGATATTGAGTTTCGGATTGCGGAACGCAATCTGAACAACGAAATACGAAAAGCTGTTTGAGCGGAGCGAGTTCTTTGAGTGATTTGAAGAATTTGTGTTCCGGCCTCCGAGCTCAGGACGTTTTCGCATTCTTTCTTTTGTTTCGGTTTTCTTTCTGTTGACAGAAAGAAAATGAAAAATCCCCCCGATGTGAATCGGAGGGATTGGTTTTTATAGGGTAGGGGTGAGAATTACTTCTCAGCCTTCTCCATCTTAGCCTTCAACTCAGCCAGAGCGTCGATATCACCGAGAGTTGTGCTAGCGGCGATATTCTCGATCTTTGGAGTATCGTTCTTGCGACCGCCCTTCTTAGCAGCTGCCTTCTTCTCCTCGCGAGCGGGATCCTCGAATGTGCGGCTGTGTGACAGGATGATGCGCTTAGAGTCCTTGTTGAACTCGATAACCTTGAACTGGAGAGTCTCACCAGCCTGAGCCTGTGAACCATCCTCCTTAACGAGGTGCTTAGGAGTAGCAAAGCCCTCTACGTTCTCCTCGAGAGCTACAACGGCGCCCTTCTCGAGCATCTCGCTGATCTTACCCTCGTGGATTGAACCTACAGCGTACTTACCCTCGAATACATCCCAAGGATTCTCCTCGAGCTGCTTGTGACCGAGAGAAAGACGACGGTTCTCCTTATCGATATCCAGAACTACAACCTCAATCTGCTCACCTACCTGTGTGAACTCTGAAGGATGCTTAACCTTCTTAGTCCAGCTCAGGTCGCTGATGTGAATCAGACCGTCAACACCCTCCTCGAGCTCAACAAATACACCGAAGTTGGTGAAGTTGCGAACCTTAGCGGTGTGCTTGCTGCCTACAGGATACTTAGTCTCGATAGCCTCCCATGGATCCTCGCGGAGCTGCTTGATACCCAGAGACATCTTGCGCTCGTCGCGGTCCAGAGTCAGGATTACAGCCTCTACATCGTCGCCAACCTTCAGGAACTCCTGAGCTGAACGGAGGTGCTGGCTCCATGACATCTCTGAAACGTGGATCAGACCCTCAACACCAGGCTGGATCTCAACGAATGCACCGTAGTCGGCAATAACAACTACCTTACCCTTAACGTGGTCGCCCACCTTGAGGTCAGCATCCAGAGCATCCCAAGGATGTGGAGTGAGCTGCTTCAGACCGAGAGCGATACGACGCTTCTCATCGTCGAAGTCGAGAATTACAACGTTGATCTTCTGATCGAGCTCAACAACCTTGTGAGGATCGTCTACGCGGCCCCAAGAAAGGTCTGTGATGTGGATCAGTCCGTCAACACCACCGAGGTCAACGAATACACCGTAAGAAGTGATGTTCTTAACGGTACCCTCGAGGATCTGACCCTTTTCGAGCTTACCGATAATCTCCTTCTTCTGTGCCTCGAGCTCAGCCTCGATGAGAGCCTTGTGAGATACAACTACGTTGCGGAACTCCTGGTTGATCTTAACAACCTTGAACTCCATAGTCTTGCCTACGAACTGGTCGTAGTCGCGTATTGGGTGAACGTCAATCTGTGATCCGGGGAGGAAGGCCTCGATACCGAATACGTCAACGATCATACCGCCCTTAGTGCGGCACTTGATGTAACCCTGGATGATAGCGTCTGCCTCGAGAGCCTCGTTAACCTTCTCCCAAGACTGGCTCAGACGTGCCTTCTTGTGAGAGAGGATCAGCTGACCTTTCTTGTCCTCTGCACTCTCAACGTAAACCTCTACCTTGTCGCCGATCTTCAGATCAGGGTTGTAGCGGAATTCAGAAGCGGGGATGATACCGTCGCTCTTGTAGCCGATGTTGACAACTACTTCCTTCTTGTCAATAGAGATTACTGTGCCCTCTACTACCTGATGGTCGGCAACCTTGTTCAGGGTTTCGTCGTAAGCCTTGTCGAGCTCTTCCTTGCTAACATTAGCAACTGTTCCATTCTCGAACTCGTCCCAATTAAAATCGTCGAGTGGCTTAACGTTCTTTGTTAATTCTGACATAATTAAATAAATTTGTGCTCCTCGTTTGTGTGTCGGAGCGAGATCTGTACAGACGTTTAACAGACCATATTTTAAAGGGTTAATATTGATAGGAGCGGGCGCCTGTTCCTACACCTATTGCCCCTATGGGGCGAAAATCGGGTGCAAAGGTACTGATTTTTAGCGAGATAGCTCGTTTTAGACGGTTGATAATTTAAAGATTTATGAATTATTAACAAAAAGAAGAGCCAACTCTCACGAGCTGGCCCCTCCCATTCCAGTTTTAACCTTTTATACTTTACTTTTACTAACTATTTACAAGTTAATGGCGATTTATATTGAAATTTAAACAAATTCCAAGGTTATTACGGTGCATTTATACAATGCCCTGAGCCATCATGGCGCTTGCAACCTTCATGAATCCGGCTACGTTAGCACCCTTTACATAGTTGATGTAACCATCAGCCTGTGTACCGTACTTCACGCAGTTCTCGTGAATGTCGTTCATGATGCGCTTCAGATAGTCGTCAACCTCCTTAGCAGTCCAGCTCAGACGCTCAGAGTTCTGACTCATCTCAAGACCTGATACTGATACACCACCAGCGTTCGAAGCCTTACCAGGAGCATACAACAGCTTGTTATCCTGGAAGATCTTGATAGCCTCGGGGAGTGAAGGCATGTTAGCACCCTCAGCAACAGCGATAACACCATTGTCTACGAGAGCCTGAGCCTGCTCGCCGTTGATCTCGTTCTGTGTAGCGCAAGGCAGAGCGATATCAGCCTTCTCGTGCCAAGGACGCTCACCAGCGTGATATACAGCGTTAGGATACTCCTCAGCATATTCCTTAATACGTCCGCGCTCAACGTTCTTCAGCTCCTTAACATAAGCCAGCTTGTCGAAGTCGATTCCGTCTGGATCGTAGATGTAACCGTCTGAGTCAGAGAGGGTCATGGGGATAGCGCCAAGCTGCAGGCACTTCTCAGCAGCATACTGAGCAACGTTACCCGAACCAGAAATCAGCACCTTCTTACCCTTCAGCTCGATACCGCGAGTAGCCAGCATTGAGGTCAGGAAGTAAACTGTACCGTAACCAGTAGCCTCAGGACGGATGAGTGAACCACCGAATGAGAGACCCTTACCGGTCAATACACCCTGGAACTGGTGTGTGAGCTTCTTGTACTGTCCGAACAGGTAACCAACCTCACGACCACCTACGCCGATATCACCAGCAGGTACGTCCTCGTCAGGACCGATAACGCGGTAAAGCTCGTTCATGAATGCCTGGCAGAAACGCATAACCTCAGCGTCGCTCTTGCCACGTGGTGAGAAGTCTGAACCTCCCTTAGCACCACCCATAGGCAGGGTTGTGAGTGAGTTCTTGAAAGTCTGCTCGAAAGCAAGGAACTTCAGAATACCCAGGTTTACACTCTTGTGATAACGCAGACCGCCTTTGTAAGGGCCAATAGCGTTGTTATGCTGGATACGGTAACCCATGTTTGTCTGAACCTTACCCTGGTCGTCAACCCATGTGATACGGAACTCACATACGCGATCGGGGATACACAGACGCTCGATGAGGTTAGCCTTCTCGAACTCGGGGTGCTTGTTGTACTCTTCCTCGATAGTGGGGAGTACCTGACTTACTGCCTGAATGTACTCAGGCTCATTGGGAAATCTCTGCTTCAGATCTTCTACAACTTTTGCTGCATTCATAATCTTAATACCTTTTTTTAGTTGTTGTTTGTTTGTGATTTAATTTTTTAATTCTGGTTGCAAAATTACAGCTTTTTTCTGAAATAACAAACTTTTTATCACTTTTTTCTCGAAAATACTTTCATTTTGAAAGATTATTGATTTATGTCAATTCAAAATGGCAAAAAATAGCCCCTTTTTTGTGTTCGAGCACAAAAAAGGGGCCTATATAATATAATAATGTGTAAGCGATTATTTGCCTATTACTGACAATTTGCTCTTAATTTTGTCCACATACGCATCAATTGTCGCTACAGCCACGATATTTACGACATCTCGTACACTGGCACCAAAGTCGATAAAGTGGATAGGTTTGTTCAGTCCCATCTGGATCGGGCCGATGATTTCAGCGTCGCTGCCAAGCATCTGCAGCATCTTGTACGATGAGCGTGCCGATGTCAGGTTGGGGAATACCAGCGTGTTAACCTTCTGTCCCTTCAGCTTGGTGAATGGATACTCCTGGTCGCGCAGCTCGTTGTCGAGTGCAAAGCTCAGCAGCATCTCACCGTCGATAGGCAGATCGGGATACAGCTCGTGCATCTTAGCTACGGTGTCCTTCACCTTCAGGGCGCCATCGCTGGTGCTGCTACCGAAGTTAGAGTGCGATACCATTGCAATCACAGGCTTCTCGTTAAAGAAACGTACGGCAGTCGAAATCAGTTTCGAGATATCCAGCAGTGCCTCGCGGTCGGGGTTCTCGTTCACCATGGTGTCGGCAATATAGTAAGTACCCTTTGGCGAGTTGATGATGTGCATCGTACCGAAATGCTTGTACTCTGGACGGATACCAATCACCTCCTTTACAACCTTAACTGTATTCGAGTACTTGGTGTACAATCCGGTGATAAAGGCATCGGCTTCGCCGGTCTCAACCATCATCATACCAAAGTAGTTACGCTCAAACATCTTGTCGTTAGCCTCCTGGAAGGTGTAACCCTCGCGCTGGCGCTTCTCGGCCAGTATGCGGGCATAGCGCTCGCGGCGCTCCTGCTGGTTGGGGTGGCGCAGGTTTACAATCTCAATGCCGTCCAGGTTCAGGTCCATCTGTGCAGCCATCTTGGTAATCACCTCGTCGTTACCCAGTAGAATGGGGTAGCAGATACCTTCGGCCTTAGCCTGTACAGCAGCCTTTAGCATGGTGGGGTGAACAGCCTCGGCAAATACCACACGCTGTGGGTGAGCGGCTGCTGTAGCGTAAAGCTTCTGGGTGAGCTTGGTTTCCTGACCCAGCAGTACCGAGAGCGAACGCTTGTACTCGTCCCAGTCCTTAATCTCCTTGCGGGCCACGCCACTCTCGATGGCAGCCTTGGCTACAGCCGATGACACCTCGGTAATCAGTCGTGGGTCAACAGGCTTTGGGATAAAGTAGTTGCGTCCGAAAGTCAGGTTGTTCACCTTATATACATCGTTTACTACATCGGGTACCGGCTGCTTGGCCAGGTCGGCGATGGCGTGTACGGCAGCCAGCTTCATTTCCTCGTTGATAGCCTTGGCGTGAACGTCAAGCGCACCACGGAAAATGTAGGGGAATCCGATTACGTTGTTAATCTGGTTAGGATAGTCGGTACGACCGGTCGACATCAGTACGTCGGGACGTGCCTCCATGGCATCCTCGTAGCTGATCTCGGGTACAGGGTTGGCTAGCGCAAAGATCACGGGATCCTTAGCCATCGACTTCACCATATCCTTTGAGAGTACATTACCCTTCGAGAGTCCTACGAATACGTCGGCATCCTTCACGGCCTCGGCCAGTGTGTGAATGTCGGTACGGTCGGTAGCAAAGAACTTCTTCTGTTCGTTCAGGTCGGTACGCTCCTTCGAGATAACACCCTTAGAGTCGAGCATCACGATGTTCTCCTTTTTGGCGCCGATAGCCATATACAGCTTGGTACAGCTGATAGCAGCAGCACCTGCACCGTTAACTACAATCTTAACCTTGGTTATATCCTTGCCGATTACCTCCATGGCGTTCTTCAATCCGGCTGCGCTGATAATGGCAGTACCGTGCTGGTCGTCGTGCATCACGGGGATATCGAGAGTCTTCTTCAGTCGGTCCTCAATATAGAAGCACTCAGGGGCTTTGATATCTTCCAGGTTAATACCGCCAAAGGTGGGAGCGATACGCTCTACGGCCTCGCAGAACTTCTCGGGATCCTTCTCGGCTACCTCGATATCGAATACGTCGATACCGCCATAAATCTTAAACAGCAGTCCTTTACCCTCCATTACGGGCTTGCCGCTCAGGGCACCAATGTCGCCCAGTCCCAGCACAGCTGTACCGTTCGAGATAACTGCTACCAGATTACCCTTATCGGTGTATTTATATGCATCGTCGGGGCGCTCCTGAATTTCCAGACAAGGATATGCTACTCCTGGAGAGTAGGCTAAGCTTAAGTCTGTTTGTGTACGATAAGCCTTTGTTGGCTTTACTTCGATTTTGCCTGGTCGTCCGCTCTCGTGATATTCGAGTGCGGCTTCTTTCGAGATCTTTACCATAAAGTGTATTATTAATAATGTTATTATTCTGAAATACGACCGCAAAAATACAAAAAACTATTGAAAAACATTTTAGTTTTTAGATTTTTTTGTAACTTTGCCACCAAATTGGAAGATTATGCAAGAAATAAAAGACATTTCGGACTACAAATTAAATTTAAGGGAGCGAATTCCCGATGTTGCTTTGCAACTTTTTACCGAGCGAGGCATCAATTCCGTGAGGATGGATGATGTGGCGCAAACCATGGGTATTTCAAAACGTACTATCTACGAA
>JAEEGH010018890.1_pt1 | contig 14524 bp, 6 predicted proteins | sample 9134181 | NCBI WGS metagenome assembly JAEEGH01 (sample SAMN16246544, study PRJNA631951) | gut metagenome | biome: gut microbiome; feature: rumen; material: DP-attached | host: Bos | place: Iran: Karaj | collected 2018-10 | reverse complement strand
GCACTCTTGTCGCCCACGAGCATGCTGTCGCATTGCGTGTAGTTGCGGGCACCCGTGGCCGACTTGCGGATGCTCACTTCGCCGCGGTAGGCGTTGCTGCTGTAGTCGGCGCTGATACCCTTGCTGATAATCGTGCTCTTGGTGTTCTTGCCGATGTGGATCATCTTGGTGCCGGTATCGGCCTGCATGTGCCCGTTGGTAAGGGCAACGCTGTAGAATTCTCCGACGGAGTTGTCGCCCAGCAGCACGCAGCTCGGATACTTCCAGGTGATGGCGGAGCCCGTCTCGACCTGCGTCCAGCTGATACGGCTGTTCTTGCCCGCGCACTTGCCGCGTTTCGTGACGAAGTTGTACACGCCGCCGGCTCCCGTCTCGCGGTCGCCCGCGTACCAGTTCTGGACAGTCGAATATTTAATCGAAGCGTTGTCCTTCGCTACGAGTTCCACGATGGCGCTGTGCAGCTGCTTGCTGGAATATTCCGGCGCGGTACAGCCTTCCAGGTAACTCACGCTGGCGCCTTCGTCAGCGATAATCAAGGTGCGTTCGAACTGGCCTGCTTCCTTGTTGTTGATGCGGAAGTAGGTGGAAAGGTCCATCGGGCACTTGACTCCAGGCGGAATGTATACGAAACTTCCGTCACCGAATACGGCACTGTTCAATGCCGCAAAGTAGTTGTCGCCCGCCGGGACTACGCTTCCTAGGTATTCCTCGATGAGCTCGGGGTATTCCTTGATGGCGTCGCTGATGGAGCAGAACAGGATGCCCATCTCCATGAGCTTCTTCTTGTGGCTCGTATAGATGCTCACCGAGTCAAAGACTGCATCCACGGCCACGTTGGCAAGGCGCTTCTGCTCGTCGAGCGGAATGCCGAGCTTTTCGAAGGTGGCCAGGAGTTCCGGGTCAACGTCTTCAATTTTCTCGTGACTCTTCTTGGTCTTCGGGGCGGAGTAGTAGACGATGTCCTGCAGGTCCACCGGTGCAAAACTCAGTTCGCCCCAGTTCGGCTGCTTCATGGTCTTTAACTTCTCATAAGCCTTCAGGCGAAAATCGAGCATGAACTGCGGCTCGCCGCGGAGCTTGGATGCCCTGCGGATGATATCTTCGTTGAGGCCCTTCTCGAAGGCCTCGTTCTCGATATCGGTGACAAACCCGTACTTGTAGTTTTCGCTCATTTTGAACCTTTTGCGCGTGCAAATATAGAAAAACTTTTATATTTTAAAGAAAAATGGGTACAGCATTATGAAAACACCGTTCCTGAAAGTATTCCTCGGCGCAGCCGTTGCATCCACAATGTTCCTTGCCGCTTGCGGTGGTGATAGTTCAGACGGGTTGCCGTCTGCTCCGCAGTCCTCTGCCGACATCTCCACGCCGGCATCTTCTTCCGATGCCCTCCTCCCGCCGAGTTCTGGTGCTGAACCGGTTTCGCAGGCCGGTGACCCGCTGGTATCTTCGTCCTCGGTTGCAGGCACTACTCCTGAGAGCAGTGCCGTCGGTGGCGACGAACCGCAGGGTAACGGTTATACCCCCGGCACGCTTGAAGAAGAAATCGCGAAGGATGCTCCGTTTGTCGAGGCCAGTGCCGCCAATGGCACGCTCCTGCCCCTTGCTGATGTTCTTGCTACGGTACAGCCCACGGAACGCGTGATTTTTGTGATTCGTCATGCACGTCGAGGTAGTGCAACCGGTCAGGAGTCTCCGCTGCATATGACCGGTGTGAATCAGGCCCAGTCCCTCGGTGCGGCTATTGCCACGGTTAACGCTACAGACCCGATTTTCTATGCGCATTCTGGTTTCGTACGTACCCAGCAGACCGCAATGAACATTTTTGCTGGCCGCGGTGGCGATTCGACCCAGTTCGTGAGCACGGTTGTGCAGAAACTTGCTGGCGGTGGCTACGTGAAGAACGATTCCCTCGTCACGGTCCATGCCGATGAGGATTTCGGGACGAACCAGCTCAGGCTGTTTGCCAGCTGGATGTACAAGGGTGAATACCTGGATACGTTCAATGACCTTACCGAGACGAGTGTCGCACTCCTGACGCAGCACATTTTGCCGGCGTTCCCTCCGGAATACCGCATCGGCATCATGATTTCTCACGACATGGTGGTGGCTCCGCTGACGGCCTACCTTACCAAGCTGGCAGTAGACTTCAAGGCTTATGAAGACCTTGGGCAGTGGTGTGGCTATGTGCAGGGCGTGGCAATTATTATAGCTGCTGACGGTAGCCGCAGGTACATCCCGGTGGATGGTCTTTACGGTCAGTATGCCCACTATAACGGCACGAACAAGAAATGAGTGACAATCGTGAAGGATTCGGTTCGCGTCTGGGATTCATCCTGGTCGCGGCGGGTTGTGCCATCGGACTCGGCAATGTCTGGAGGTTCCCGTTTATCACGGGGCAGTACGGCGGTGCCGCGTTCATTTTAATTTATTTGCTATTCCTCCTCATTTTCGGATTCCCGATCCTGGTGATGGAATTTACTGTGGGCCGCGCATCGCAACGTGGCGTGGGCAGGGCCTTCAACGTGCTCGAAAAGCCCGGCCACAAGTGGCATTATGCCGGCGTGCCGATGATTGCGGGCAACTACCTGCTCATGATGTTCTACACGACGGTCACGGGCTGGATGCTCTACTATTTCTACCGCATGGTCACCATGGGCGACCTCATGGGAATGACTCCCGCGCAGGTGGGCGCCGCCTTTGGCGAGATGCTTGGTAACGGCCCGTTACTCTGCTTCTGGATGATTGTCGCGACGTTCCTAGGGCTCTCCATTGTGGCGCTCGGCGTAAAGCGCGGGGTGGAAGGCGTTACCAAGATCATGATGGTGGCGCTCCTGTTTATTATGCTCTTGCTCGTGGTGCGTGTGCTTACTCTCCCGGGTGCAGGTGCTGGGCTTGAATTCTACCTCAAGCCTGACTTTGTGAAACTCAAGGATGCGGGCATCGGCAAGGTCGTCTTTGCGGCTCTAGGTCAGGCGTTCTTTACGCTCAGTATCGGTATTGGCTCCATGACCATTTTCGGGAGCTATATCGGCAAGACGCACAGCCTCCCGAAGGAAGCGGCGAACATATGCGTTCTTGATACTGCCGTGGCTTTCCTTGCCGGGCTTATCATCATTCCGAGTTGCTTTGCATTTGGGGTAGAACCTGGTGCTGGCCCGGGCCTCATTTTCGCGACACTCCCGAACGTGTTTGCTCAGATGCCCGCGGGCCGTATTTGCGGTGCGGCGTTCTTCCTGTTCCTCTCGTTTGCGGCGCTCTCCACGCTCGTTGCCGTGTTCGAGAACATCATTGCCTACTGGATTGACGCCCACGGGGTGGAACGCTCGAAGGCTGTACGCTGGAACTTTATCGCCATCGTGCTCCTCTCGGTCCCGTGTGCGCTCGGCTTCAACGTGCTTTCGGGCTTTGAACCGTTCGGTGCAGGCAGCTGCGTGCTCGACCTGGAAGATTTCCTCGTGTCCAATACGCTGCTCCCGCTGGGTGCGCTCGTGTTCGTGCTTTTCTGCAACCACAAATTCGGCTGGAAGCAGAAGAACTTCCTTACCGAGGCGAATTTCGGGAAGGGCTTCCATTTCCCGACGAATCCGGTGCTCTGCTTCTATTTCAAGTGGATCCTGCCCGCGGTGATTATCTTCATCCTCGCGATGGGCTATATCGAAAAGTTTGCGCCTGGTTTTTACGCCAAGATATTTGGCTAGGGCCTTGATTCCTCACACATTTGGCGCGGTTTGTGTGCAATATCACTCCGCTAGGGGGCCTATATGTGCAAAATGTCACCCTACGGTAGGGTGACAGGGAATGATTGGCATTTTTACCTAATATTTTAGTTATATTCTGTTTACAGAAAGTTTATAATGGAGCGTCGTACAATGTTCTTGAAACGACTGATTCTTATGGGCTTGTTTATGGCCCCGTTTGCATTTGCACAGCAACCTGCGGCAGCCCCCGCTGCTCCTGCAGCCCAACCTGCGGCCCCCACGGCCCAGCCCGCTGCGGCTCCGGCTCCCGCACAGCAGTTCACCGAGGCTCCGGCACAGCCTTCTAATGTCTCCGAAGCAACTGCATCCGATGGCCAGGGCACCACGGTTTCCGTGTTCGTTAAAAGCCCCGAAGAAATCCAGAAGTTGAAGGATGACCTTAAGAACTTGCAGACCATGGCGGGTGATTCCAACCCGGAAGTGGCCGCCCTCCTAAAGCGTGCGAACCGCATTGCCGAGATGAATGACCGGTGTTCTTCCGTTTCGCTGAACGACCTCCTGGATACGACCTGTGCAAGGTTCTACGAGGTTGAACTCCCCATGTTCGAAAACGACTACATGGAATTGACCGGTGAAGTCCGACTTGGTTCTATGCGCATGGCGACTACTTTTGAAGAACGTATTCGCCAGTTGGCTAGCTGTTCCGAGGCCCTCACGAGCATTGTCAAGAGCCGCGACCAGTTGCTGCGCTTGCGCGGTAACGTGTACCTGGAACCCATCAACTACGACGGCGATTTCGATGCTGAGTACGATTTTGCCCTGTCGTACGATTCTGCCCGCGTGGGCCAGCAGCAGAGGCTTGCGAACCTGTGGATTGAGAAGTGCGGCCCCATTGTGATGCGCCAGTCAGGCAAGGGATTTGCCCCGATGTTCATAGCGACCCTGAAGGTGAAGAACGATTCGCTTAAAAAGGCGGGCTCGAACGTGAAGTTCATGATGAACCAGAAGACGATGTCCCTGCGTGTGGATATGCGTCGTCCGGTGCACGGTGCTTATTATCTGAACGGTATTCGCCTGTTCGAGAAGACTATCGATGCCGACAAGAAGTATTCGAACCTGTTCTTCAATATCAAGGAAAAGAAGGCTGAACTTATCCAGCCGAAGGATGCTGTGCTCGAGAAGTTCGAGGGCAAGCAGGTGTTCAAGAAACTCAAGAAGATGGAAATGGTGGGCCGCTGGGCTTGGGATTCCGAGGTTTTACCGGACGAGGCCGTTCAGGCGAATTCGCAGGACGAATCGGAACAGATGACCGCAGAGGATTCTCTTGCCTACAAGCAGGGCCTTGCCGAACTTGAACGTGCTCTTGCCGAAGACGAGGCCGACAAGCAGGCTGCCGCTGCTGCGGCGTCTGATGCGAAGAAGGCCGATGGCGCAGTTTCGAAGTCCCGTATTCACTGGATTCCGCTCGCTATAGCGGGTGCCGTCACGGTGACGGGCGGCGTGCTTGCTGCCGTGTTCAATAGCAAGGCGAAGTCCGCGAGCGAAGAGGTTCCCGTGAACCCCGACGAGTACAAGGACCAGCACGACAAGATTGAAAGCAACCAGACGTTGCGTAACGTTTTCATCGGCATAGCCGCACTCGGTGTCGTAGGCATCGGTGTGACATTCCTGTTCTAGGGAGGCTTTATGAAATTCGGAATAATGAATTCGGAATTAGCAATGAAAAGTGTCATTCGGGGAATGTCATCCTGGAGCCACGCAGTGGCGATAGGATCCATTGCATTAATCCTCTCCGCCTGTTCGGACTACGTAGACAAGTACGAAGGCAACTACAAGGAAACCATCGGCAACGAGGAAGTGTTCCGCGAAAACCTGGACAAGGTAAACGTGGACTTGACCAAGGTTTGTAGTTCCGGCAAGTGGGCCTGGTGTGCTACTGCTGACGATGGCACCTACAACACGGCCAACAACGGTGTTTTCGAGGTGTTTACCGAAGGTGGCGCGCGTATAACCTTCATGGGTAAGAACGACAAGGCTTACGATTATTCCATTGACCGGTTGGACTCTAACCTGATGCCTTTCTTGCGTCGTAACGGTGGTATCGGTTTCTACTCTTCGTTGGTTGGTGATGGCGAGACCGTCGGTATCTCGTTCAAGATGGATAACCTCCTCTCTACTTTATCGAACAACAATATCGTAGTGGCCTACACGAACGGCTGTCACAACACCTACCTCACGTTGACGTTGACGGACGATGCGGGTAATGTCGCGGGTGTGTACCGCAAGCTCATCGATGAGTCAAGCACTGCCGTGGCAATGAAGTTTGATCCTGATTCCATGACGCGTGTATCGGGCGAAGATACTTGGCTTGATGCAGTAGCGGTGGGCGCTACCAGCGCAAAGGCCTCTATCGTGATGACCGAATCTTGCCCCGAGGGCAAGTCCTTTGTGCTTGTGGGCGTTGGCTATACCTCTACAACCCGTAATTCTTCTGGGGAAGAACAGCCCGGCGACAGCAGTGGCAGCACCGATCCGGATAGCAATGGAAGTACTAATCCGGGTAGCAACGGCGTGGAATCCAGCGCCAACGAGGGCAACTCAAGCAGTGGTACCGTGCAGAACAGTTCCAGCTCCACTCCCGTGGCGTCGAGCAGCAGCACGGCAAGGTCCAGCTCTAGCGTGGCCCAGTCCAGCAGTTCTGTAATTGGATTCCTCTGGAACGGTAGCGAATCCAGCATAGTGAAGTCTACCATTGGTTTCTCGAGCTGGTATTTCAGAACCGATGAGGTTTTGGGCGGTAATACGGTACTTTATACTCCCGACAATATGTTTGAGAATTGTCATGGCGTGTGCGGCTTGGTGGACTTCGGGAATTACACACCCGCGTGGGCAGAAACGTATTTCAATGTTTCTGATGACACCAGAGTGTTCAATGTGACCAATGAATGGGGCGATGGCATCTGCTTTACTTACAAGGCCTCTGAAGATGCCGAGGTCCGGTTGCTCCCCAGGGATGAGTCCGTCTACAATGACAATCTCCCATCGGCGGTACTCGAACATATTGCCTCGTATGAAGTGGCTAGGACAGTGAGCCTGAAATGGGATGCCTTCAAGCAGAAAAGTTCTAGTGGTCCTCAGATTACGGGCCCAGAGATTGCGCAGATCCTTAAGGGAATCTCTGTCCGGTTCAACGGAAATGAAAATGATAGTAACCAGTTCTTCATCATTTACGAGGTTGGTTCGTCTGACCGTTGTGGCTTTGCTTATATCGATTTTCCCAAGTATAATCAGGAGATTGTTAAACAGCTGTACGAGAACTCCAAGAAGTACGACTCGTTTGTGGATTCTCGTGATGGCAGGACTTACAAGACGGTCAAGATTGGTGACCAGACCTGGATGGCGGAGAACTTGGATTATTATACGAACTCTTCTGTTGTGTCTGATTACACTACGTATGGCCGTCTTTATACCTGGGAAGAGGCTCAGACGGTCTGCCCTGCCGGGTGGCATTTGCCCAGTGAAGAAGAATACTCGGCCTTGTTTAATGATGCGGGCGGGATGTATATTGCCGCATCGCACCTGAAATCCATAACGGGCTGGTCCACTGAAGGAACTCCCTATACGGGGTACGATACTTACGGGTTCACAGCACTCCCGGCTGGGTTCTGCTATACTCCCGAAGCTGGAGGGGAAGGATGCCATGAACAAGGAACGATGGCAGCTTTCTGGAACTCTACAGTGCAAGATGGTAGCGGACTTGCCAGCTATGTTATTTTGAACTACAATAGTGCCGAACCGGTCATGCAGACCCAGGCGAAGGACCTTTACTTGTCCGTGCGTTGCATCAAGGATCTTCCGCCGAAGGCATCGGATTACTTGAAGCCTGATTTCGAATATGGTGAGTATACGGATCCCCGCGATGGCCAGGTTTACAAGACCACGATGCTTGATGGCAAGCGGTGGTTCGCGCAGAACCTGAACTACGCTGACAGCGTCGCGACTTCTGTCTTGAAGGGCAATAGCTGGTGTTACGGGAATTCACAGGACAGCTGTACCAAGTACGGGCGCCTGTACACTAGGGCTGCCGCATTGGAGGCATGCCCCTCGGGCTGGCATTTGCCGACAACTGAGGAGTATCGCAGAGTGAATAATATTTTCTGGGGTAAGTATGTGTCCACCAACTATCAGGGCCCGTCGGTAAAGTACAAGTCTACCATGGGATGGACTTACGATGGTACTGATTACAATGGTACGGATGATTTCGGCTTTACTGCTTTACCCGGTGGTTATAGGGAAAAATCAGGAGATGATTTCTATGAAGCTGGTTATTCTGGCTACTTCTGGACTTCTTCTCCTGCATGGAGTGGTCTGTATTCGGTGTATAGGGTGAGGTATGATAATGATCAGGCAGACTTCTATAGAAGATCCGAGGGCGAGCTGAGGGGGTACTCGGTTCGTTGTGCCGAGGGTGATGCGAAAACCTCTGTGGAAGATTACCTGAAACCTGATTTCGGTTATGGTACGTATACGGACGGCCGCGATGGCCAGGTCTACAAGACTATTGAGATCGACGGGAATACCTGGATGGCGCAGAACTTGAATTACGCCGATAGTACAAGTATGCCGGCCTTGGAGGGTAATACCAGTTGCTTGAATGAATTTGACGAAAATTGCACCGTGTTTGGGCGACTCTACACCTGGAATGCCGCTATGCAGGTCTGTCCGCAAGGCTGGCACCTGCCCTCTGATGATGAATTTAATGCCTTGAAAACTTTCGTCGGAGCAGATTCGTCGGCATTTAAACTTAGGACCACTGATGGCTGGGTGCTGAATGGCTCGGATGCAATCGGTTTTTCTGCTCTTCCGGCTGTAGTTGATGGAGATCGCGCTGATTTCTGGTCTACCTTCAGTTATAGTGAATCCGCATATTACTTCTCTATTATTGGAGAACTTGCGGAGGCTAACCTTAGCAGCGGTAATATGACGGATATGCGTAGTGTCCGTTGCGTAAGGGAAAAAGACGTGGAGACAACAATCTCCGAAAGTGACCTTATTTGGTACGGCAGCAGGGCGTTCGATGGGTTAGATGCGTTTATTAAGACCGACCTCTTGGGTACATATGTTGTTGTAAATAATAATGCTCGTAATTACTTTGATTTTGGCGCTGAAGTCGATGAAACGAATGAAATAAGGAATAACGTTCTGCTTGCTTGTGGTGGCGGAATTTGTGGCTCGGTGAAGAGTGCGGCGGGTTATCCGGAATTTGGTTTCAACGTAAATTCTGCAGCCCATATGGAAGAATGGGGCGGTCTCTGTTTGACATACTCGTCGGATAATGCTGGAATCTGGCTCAAAATTGCTCCTAAAGATGATGCAGAGTACAATGACTTTACTGATTGGGGAACTTGTAGGGTCGAGTTGCCCAAGCAAGAAACAATGGCAACAAGGTGCTATGCTTGGAGTGAATTCGTATGTTCTAGTCCGAAGATTAAACTTGATGCATATTTGCCTAGGGCTGCGGGCTTGAATTTTGTGTTCCCGAGTGGCTTGGATGGAGCATCGTTCAATATTGCCGCTGTTGGCAAGTACAGCGGTGGAATGACTGCTTATAATACATACATGCAGGATAAGGAACATAGGACATCCGCATGGATTTACTTGAATCCCTCTGTTGAATATGATACGATTATAGATGCGCGTGATGGCGAAATCTATAAGATACTCAATATTGGTGAGCAGACCTGGATGGCGGAAAATCTGAATTATAAGCCTAAGGGCGATACGGCTAGCTATTGCTATGACAATGATTCAACAAACTGCAAGTTGTATGGAAGGCTGTATCCGTGGAAAACGGCTTTGAATGTTTGCCCCGATGGGTGGCACCTCCCTTCTTATGGCGAGTATGCAGAGATGCTTCTTGCTATTGGGGATGAAACAATGACGGGTGTGCATCTCAAGTCTACCTATGGTGGCTGGCAAGGTGGTGCTGGCGATAATAATACCGGCTTTACGGCGTTGCCTGCGGGTGTATACATGGGTGACGAAGGTTACTATATGGGGGAACGTGCAGAATTCTGGTCTACAAAAAGTTCTGTGAATAATAACAATCATGCATGGAATCTTTACCTTTCGAATGAGTACAATGTTGCATACCAGAATGAAGGTAACTTGAAGACTACAGGAAGGAGCGTTCGTTGTATCAAGGGTGTAAAACCTGTTTGTTCGGGTAAGACTCTCAAGACGGATGATACGCTTACTGTTGACGGTCGTAGGGTTGTCGTGAAGTTCCCGTCTGGTTTTACCGGTGAAGAACCTGCTCCGATGCTTGTGACATACCATCCGATGGGGACGGACCCGAAAAACTGGATATCAATGGCCAGTATAATTGATGTGGCTCTAGCCAATGGTGCCATTGTGGTGATTCCAGAAGGTAAAGCCAAAGCCTCTGGAACGACGATGCAAGGATTATTTGGGTGGAATGTTGGTGTGACTGAATATTCCAATGTTGATGATATTCAGTTTACTCGCGACTTTATTAGTGCGGTTTCGTCCGAGGCGTGTGTGGATAGCTGGCGTATCTATGCACATGGATTCTCACATGGCGCAATTTTTGTGAACTATGCGGGCTGTGAATTGGCGGATCTCTTTGCCGCCGGGGCAGCGTCTTCTGGCGACTTGTTGAGTAATAATAACTCTAGTTGTGGTCAAGTAAGGCCGTTCCCCATTATTAATACCCGCGGAACCAATGATGCAGTAATAAAATATGCCGGTGGTGATTCTGGATATAACGATGGCATGACCTTTATGGGCGCCGAGGGTACGTTTACAAAGTGGGCGCAAGTGAATAATTGTACTGGTACCCCTGTTTCGGATGAACCCGCCACGGGCTGCCAGACATACGAAAATTGTGGTGGCGGAACCAGGGTCACTCTGTGTACCGTTACAGGTGGTTCGCATGATCAAGGCAATCCTAATACCGAGTGGAACTTCTTGTCGCAGTTTACATTGCCTTAAGTAGAATTTGACACATGAAAAATAAAACCGGCCTTTTGGGCCGGTTTTTGCGTATAGGGCTTGATGGCGGTTACTTGATGACTTCGACGGTCAGCTTGTTGAAGGCAATCTTGCCGCCTTCGCGCAGTTCCAGGGCTGCACGGAAGGTGGTTTCGTTCTTCTTGAACGGCTCCAGCACGGGGGTCGCTTTTTCTTTCAGCAATTTTTCGACTTCTTCGTCGGTGAATTTGCGCTGGTAGAACACTTGCGGGATGCCGTAGTTGCATTGCGGGCACACGTAGGCGCCGGGCGCATCTTGCGGGCCGCTTTGCTGGGAAGTGCCGCCGCGGAAGCGCAGGCTGTCGCCGCATATGGGGCAGGGGAGGTCCCTGTGCTGGAACTCGAATACGGCGCGGCCCTTGTCGGCGCCTTCGCCCCACTTGAGGGCGGCCGCGAATTCGGTGCCCTTCTTGCTTTTGAAGCCTTGAATGAGCGGCGTGTGCCCGCTCCCGAACAGTGCTGCGATTTCCTTTGCGGTTAGCGTGTGCCCGGCGATGGTCTTAAATAAAGTAAAGTTGCAATTGCAGAATATCGCGTTCTTGTTCTCTTCGAGCGGACTTCCGCACAGCGGGCACTTGTAATCCGTCTTTTGCCCGTGGAACTTGCCGTCGCCCTCGAAGGCGAAATTGATATTGAAATCTTTGTCGAGCGTAAGCTTGGCCGAGAATTCACTGCCTTTCTTGCTCTTGAAACCGGAAAGCGGGCCGACGGTTTCGCCGGCGAGGAGTGCCTTGACTTCGGAATGGGCGAGCATCTTGCCTGCCACGGTGTGCCCGAACCTGAATCCACATTCCGCATTGGGGCACACGTAGCCCCACGGGGCGGTGTCGAGCGCGCCACCGCACTTGGGGCAGTTTAACTTTTCGGTCGCGGTCTCGCGCTCGAACTGGCAGGCATAGCGGGCATGCAAGTCTGCAAAAAGTTGCTTGACATATTCCACGATGCCGTCGCGGAATTCGACGGGCGAAAGGGTGCCCTTTTCCACCTGCGAGAGCTTGTATTCCCATTCGCCGGTCATTTCGGGCGATTTGACCTTCTCGTCCATCAGGGCGATGACTTCGCGCCCGCGTTCTGTGCTGACCAGGTAATTCTTCTGCGCCTCAATAAAGCCGCGTTTCTTGAGCGTCTCGATGATGCCTGCCTGCGTGGCCGGCGTTCCGAGCCCGCGGTCCTTCATGGCTTCGGCGAGTTCCTCGTTCTCGATCTGCTTTCCCGCAGTCTTCATCGCGGCAAGGAGTGTCGCCTCGGTATAGTACTTGGGCTTGCTCTTCTTTTTCTTCTGCAGTTCCACGCTGTCGAACGGGGCGGTTTCGCCCACGCTCCATTCTGGGAACGCTTCGACCAGGTTCGTGATTTCGTCGCTGTCGCTTTTGCCCTCGGCGGCCTCGGCATCGCCGGAATCTCCCTTCTTTTTCGACGATTTCTTTTTTTCTTCTTTCACGAGCGCGCGGAATCCCAAGTCCTCGTTGCGCTTCAGTTTCAATCGGAAAATGTCCAAGGTCGGTGAGCCTGCCGAACCGCCTCCCTGCGCATTCAGGATGACTTCCATCTCGCTCCAAACGTACGGCTTCAGCCATGCCTGCACAAAGCGTTCTTTGGCCAGGTCGTAAATCTTCTGCTCCATTTCGGGCAGCCCGTTCGGGACTTCACCGGTGGGGATGATGGCGAAGTGGTCGGTCACCTTGCTCGAGTTGATGAACACGAAGTTCTCGCTTTCGTTGCGCATGACGCCCTTCTGTTCGGGGCTGGCGAGCCTCTGGGCGAGCGCGTAGGCTTCCTGCTTCATGGTGTCGGGCAGATACTGCGAGTCGGTACGCGGGTAGGTGAGGAGTTTCTTTTCGTAGAGGTTTTGCGCGCAGTCCAGCACCTGCTGGGCGCTGAACTTGAAACGCTTGTTGCCTTCCTTCTGCAGTTCCGTGAGGTCGAAGGGCTTTTGCGGGAACTGCTTCTTCTGTTGCGTGTCGATTTTCGCGATGGTCGCCGGTGTGGGCGGCTTGCAGCGCTCTACGACCGCGTTCGCTTCCGCTTCTTTCTCAAAGACGGCGACTTTATCTTCTAATAGGTATTGCGCCTGGTAGCCCTTCCAGGTTCCGACGACGCTGTAGTAGTACAGTTCCTTGAACTGTTCCACGATGGTGTCTCGCTCCACGACCAGGTTGAGTGTCGGGGTCTGAACGCGCCCTACCGAAATCATCTTCCCGCGGCCCGCCGTGAGAGTGTAGGCACGCGTCGCATTGAGGCCTACCATCCAGTCGGCACGTTGCCTAAGGCGTGCGGCATAGCTCAGGTTCACGCGCTGTGTGGCGTCTTCCAGGTTCTTCCACGCCTTGTCCAAATCCTTCGCCACATAGCTGTTCACCCACAGGCGCTTGATGGTCTTCTGCTTGAAAGCGGGCGTAAAATCGAGCACCAGGTCAAAAATCAGGTTACCTTCGCGGCCGGCATCCGCGCCGTTCACGAGCACGTCTGCCTGCTCCATCATCTGGCGCACCACCGCGAGCTGCTTTCGGGTGCTCTCGATTTCCATGAGGCGGAACTTTTCAGGCAAAAGCGGCAGGTTCGAAAGCCTCCAGCCTCCCTCGTAGCCGGGGTAGGCATCGAGCGGGGCGAGCGTTATCAGGTGGCCCACGCACCACGTGATGCAGTGGTTCTTGCCGATAAGGCAACCGTCGCCCTGCGTGAACTTCTCTCCCTCGATCCGCTCGAGCATCGGGCGGTAGTGCTGGTTGGCGACAGAGGGCTTTTCGGCGACGAGAAGAATCATGGTTGCCGAAAAGATATAAAATTGATGTGCGTCTAGGCCTGCTGTTTCCAGTGTTTTAGTTGCGAAAGGTGCGAGTCGAAGAACTTGCGTCTTTCTGCTTCCGGCATGTTTTCGGGGTTAGGCATGTGCGAAAGCAAAAAGTCCAGCAGTGTATTCTTGTCGGTGTAGGCGAACTTACCGTCGGCATAGCACCACTTGCAGTAATCCTCGTTGAAGTTGCCGTCGACTTCGCGGCTAATCATCGCATCGTCACCGAGAGGCATGCCGCAACATTGGCAAAAGAGCTGGCGCGGCGCGCCGAGCAACGTATTGATGGAAACATTGAATTCCTTCGAGAGCACCTTGAGCATTTCGGTGTTCGGCTGAGTCTCGCCGGTTTCCCAGCGGCTCACGGCCTGCCTGGTCACGTGAATGCGTTCTGCCATCTGGTCTTGCGTGAGGTTGTGCTTTTCGCGGATGTTCTTCAAAATCTCTTGGGTCGTCATGAAATCTCCTTTGTTCGATTACGGAATCAAATATACCTACGGCCTGGCGCAAATGCAAGAAACAGGCTGTTGCGTTGTGTAAAAGATAAACTAGTCTTTTGATGGGACTTGTCTCGGCATCTTCAGGTTCAGGGGGCGGTAAAGCTCGTCGTATATCTGTTGGAGCTGTTTCGGCTCGAAATCGTAAAGGCGGAAAGTCCCAATGACGCTTCTTGCGGTATCGAGGTTGCCGAGATTCCTCCCGACCTGGATATGCTTGAAACCGACGGTCTTGAATGCGCGCATAAGGGGGAGAAGTTCGCGTAGAATTCGCTTGTTGTTGCCGCTTTCCAGTATCAGGACAATCCAGTCGCTATCGGGAAAATCGTTGAACCGTCTACGCGCTATGGCCAGGTCCTTGGCGATTAAATTGAACGGGGACAACGGCTTGATTTCTGCGTGTGGAAAGTCCCGGTTGCGGATACTTTCCAGTGAATTCGGTGGTCGCTCTCCCGAAAATCCGTCGCCGGTCATTGCGATGA
>JAEEGH010018887.1_pt1 | contig 14525 bp, 12 predicted proteins | sample 9134181 | NCBI WGS metagenome assembly JAEEGH01 (sample SAMN16246544, study PRJNA631951) | gut metagenome | biome: gut microbiome; feature: rumen; material: DP-attached | host: Bos | place: Iran: Karaj | collected 2018-10 | reverse complement strand
CCTGAATAACGGAGAGTTGTCCAACGAGATTTCGAAGCCGTGATGGAAGTCAAGCATGCCGTTATAGAGATACGGCAGCCATGTATCCAGAATGCCGAAGGAAGGAGGCGGATTTTTTGTGTTTTCTACAAGATTGGTATCCAATGAAGGCAAATTGTCTTTAGGAGGATAGTTGATAACAGGCTGCTGTTTACCAGATTGGATGAGAACACGGCCCCAATAGGCGGAATCGCAGGTGGTATTGTTGTTCGGGCCAGGATGGACTTCGAGGCGGAGGTCGATGGTTTTGTCCGAAAAGGCGGTCAAATCGATGTCTTCGTCTTTCCAGATGCGGATGTTTTCATGACGGTCGTAGAGTTTTTTCAGCGGCTGGCCGACTTCGGCGGCTTGGACGCGGTAGGTGACGCCGTCGCTTTTCGGTTCATCTGAACGCTCCGTCCGTTGCGAACGGGAGAAAAGAAAACGGATGTCATTGGATTTCGGCAACTTGAGACGGAAGGTGGCAGCGGTGGTGCCGTTGCTCGGCCGCCATGGCGGATGCATGAAAATGCCGTGATAGGTCGTGCTTTTGCCGTTGGCGTTCGGTCGTGTCTGGTAATCGGAATTGACGTTGGCGCCGCTTTCGGCGATATGGCCTCTCCAGCCAATGGCGCGGTATTGGACGGGCTGGCCGAAATATTGCCATTCGATGGAGGCGTCTTCGACATGATCCGCAAGGCAGAGTGAGGAGCCGTCATTGACGGCGATGACGGGAATGTCCGGCTGTTTGGTCAGATTGACGGTGAGTTTGCTTTGTTGGACTAGGAAGACACGGACAGCGTCAAGTGTTTCCGGCTGAACTCCTTCCGTCGTAAAAACGGCTTGTGCATGGACAGGATAGTGTGCGTCGAAGACAAACGGGCCAGAGACGATGGTGAACGACAGATCTTTTTGTGTTTTTGGCGGCAGTTCCGTCTCTTGAACGGCAGTTCCCACGACATTCCAGTCATCCACAAGTTTATGGATGGTAACGGCGGCCTTTGTCGTCTTGTCTGTTTTGTTGAAGATGGTTATCGTGACAGATGTCGGCTTGTCTGGAGCCGTGACGACGGGAATTTCGCCGATGGATAACCTGTAATTGGCAGACGAGGCATCGAAGCCGTCGAACGCTAAAAGCGTGGCTGTGAATAGGAAAAATGACAGGAATAATTTATGGTGGAGCATGCTATATACCTATAAAATAGAAAACATGAAAAACAATAGTAATCTATTAAATATAGGTATAAAGTCAAACACAGCGGATAGAAAAAGCTTTTAGCTTAAAGGCCGTTTGCCTCCGCGACGTCGGAAAGGAATTTTCTGAGTCTTTCATTGGCCTTTCCAAGCTCATTGTTGAAAATAGGTGTGGAAATTTGGTAGCTGTGCCATTCTTGGTTTGGACTCCAATACCTTCTGAACGAAAGGAAACTGGGCGTCGTGAATTTGGGGGAGGCATACCAGTACCAGCAGAGCATGGAACGGTTGTTCTGCATATATTGAATTTCCGTGATGGTGATAAGTGCGAAACGCAGGTCTTCCGTAGTAAGTTTTTCGCTGAGAATAGTTGCGCCTTGCGTGCGAAGACAATGGGTTGGGGGGTGGATTTGATGGACGTTTGTGCCTAGATCAATTGCCAAAACGCCAATAGACGCGTCGTGTGTTCCGAAAACATATCTTTCAAGTTTTTTAGCGCCTGCGAAAAATTGGAGGTCGCCGGGCGATGGTTTTTGTGCGTAGCCTGTGGCATCTTTGAACATGCAGGCAGTGAAATCAGGAATGAAGGAAGCGGATTTAATATGGGCCTCTTTTTGGAAGAGTACAAGCAGAAAAGCGAAACACAAGGCACATAGGAAGAACGTGCTTTGCTTTTTAGGGATGAAATGGACATGCAACTGGATGATGGCGATCGCGATAGCCGCAGCCGTCAAGAAGATTTTGACGGGCATGCTTTTGAGGCCGAGAGGCGACAACAGGAAGGTGATCCAATAACTTGTGCTGGTGACGGAGAGACAGAAGACGAGAAAGGCGGGCAGGAGGATGACGAAGCATTCCCACCCCCAAAGCAGACAGGTCGCGGATGCCGCGAACAGAACACTCGCCATGATGCTGATGGCATGGATATCCTTCTTGAAGCCAATAAGATACATTAAAATACAGGCGCATAGAAGAGGCACGCCGGCCCAGTCACGGTGCGTTTCTTTGCCATGGATGCCGAGTAGGCATATGCCCAACGTGGCAAAGCCGAGCAGGAGGAAAATCCAGTCGTGTGAATCAAGCCTAGAACCCTTCCATGCAGAGATGATATAGGGCAACTTGCAGGTGTAGGGGATACAAGCTACTAGCATGCAAAGGCCTAAGATGTTTTTTTTCAGGCTATTATTCATGATCGGATTCGCGATTGGCAGGCGAAGAAATTTCGGACGGCGCAGGTGTTTCTGTGGAGAAGAGCGCACCGGCGTACCAGATGAGAATCGAGCAGGCCAGCACTAGACAGTAGCCGAGTGTTGCATGCCATGTGTTGTCCAGAACGACCGGCCCGATGGATTTGTACAGGAGAATCGTCACAATGATACGGACGGAGTTGGACAGGATAATGATCGGCAACAGGAACAGAAAATGGAAAAGGCTTGGTAAGAACGGCTTAGGTTGCAGATGAATAATGATATAACCGATCAGTAGCAGCGCCTCCAGTTGCTGAATGCCGCTGCAAGCGTCTGTGATGACGATTTGCGCCTCTCCTGGCATCGTGATGGTGGTCAAATGGTAGTTAATGTTGATTTGGCACAGCTTTAGCACCCATACGGATAACGTGGTTGATATGAGTCTAAGCGGATAGGAGATCATCAAGATGAACTGTTCCCGCATGGGAATGAACAAGCAGAAAATAATGAGTGCGGGGGATAAGCACAGGGTTGCCCGCCATCCGTAGAAAAACAACATACAGGCGATGGCAAGCAAGGTGATGGCGATGTTGTGAGGCAGTTCCGAAGAGGTCGTTGAAAAAAGGAATGGGATAGTGATGGAGACAATAAGCAACACCCATGCTGTGCCGCGTTCCTTTGGAATGGAAACGGCGAAGCCTCTCTCTCCTTGTTGAAAACGGAGAAGTCCAAAATAGACGACGGCGATAGCAAGCAACATGGATGCAATCAGACTGTCCCATTGTCCGTTGCATGTCCGGATTGCCTGTATAAGTGCGTAGATGAACGCAACTATGCAGAGGCAGAGGCATGGAAGGCATTCGGTCATTTTCTCTTTCATGAGAAATGCCGCCGCCGTGGCATTCGTTTCATCGCTGGAAGGATGATCCGGGCTGGTCGTGTTGCTGGGCCGCTCCATTGTTGTCATCCGCCTGTTATTTTTCTTCTTCTTTTTCCGCGTCTTTTTCCGCCTCTTCCTTCAAGAGGGCATCTGCTTGCTTGATGGCTTCTGTGGCGCGTTCATCTTGCGGAACCATGGTCAGGATGTTATTTCCCAGCATCTTGATTTCTTGCCAGTCTTTGGACTCAAGCGCTTTGGCGAGTTTTTCCTGCATCATATTATACCACATGACAAAACCGCGTTGCGTCGCTGTTTTGCTCTTGACAACGCTGTCCAGAATTTCGAAGGCTTTCTTGAGATTGTCGTCGCCGCCGATATTGATAAGGCGGAGTGCGTATGTTTCTTTGACAACGCCATTGTTTGGCGACAAATCCAACGCTTTCTGAGCATATTCGAGGGCTTTCTCTTTTTGATCAAGCGCGAAGAAGTTCTCTGACATGTTCATGAGAATGACATCTCTGGCTCCGCTTTGGTCAATGATCTTCTGATAGGTAGCGTTGGCCTTTTCATATTCCTGAACTGCCGCGTAGAGGAGGGCTACCTTGAACAGGATGGCGGAATCCGCCATGGCGATTTTGTCCAGTTGTTCGGTGACTGCCACCCGTGTACGGGCTTCTTCGGCCGAGCGTTTCTTGTTCAACTCATCTACGAATTTCTTCTGTTGTTCTTCCGTCAGTTTCTTGAATTCTTCCTCCGTCATCTGCGGTCCGTTTGTTGCCTCCACGGCAGGGAGAATGGCGGCTTGGGCGCGGGCGAAATGTTTGATAGCCTTGGTGTTATTGGAATCATCGTCTTTGATGGAGTCGGCGTATCCTGTGAGTTCGTCACCGAGACGATTACGGAAGCAGAAATCGACATAGAGAATGTTATCAGCGATTTCATTCTTTTCCGCGAGGAGAGCTCTGGCGGTTTGCGTAGTTTCTTCCAGCTGTTTTTTGAGAGTTTCGCGCATTTTGTTGGCTTCATCTTTCTTGCCAGCCGCCTCGAGTTTCGAGACTTCATCTCTGCTGTTGCGATAATTGGCTTCAAGGGCGCCGAGCAGTTGGACGACGAACGGCGTCATGTCCCATGACGCGTCTTTTCCTTCTGATGCTTGTTTTTCACGCAGTGCGCGGAGTTTTTCCAGATTGGATTTGGCCAAGTCGATGGACTTGCCGAAATCACCATGTGAAAGATAATAACGACTGATGTAGTTGAGAATAAGGGGATCTCCGGGGAAATTCTGCATGACGTTATCAATATCCGCTTGCGTTAGTGTGTCATGGGAGAGCTTGTAGGCGACGGCGAGCTGTGCGAGCAGCTTGTTATGACCACGGAGCCCGGGGAGGAGCTTCGGTGTCTCATACTGTTGCAGGATGATGGCGACTTCAGCCGCCCTTGCGTCCTGTGATTTTTCCACAAGTTTCTGCACATAACGCAAACCGATGTTGTATGCGAAGCCGTGAATGTTGAAATAAAGCGTGTTGGGGGTATTATCGCCCAAGGCTTCGAGGCCTTTCCTTCCTGAAGTGTCGCTCTGCTGATAGCGTAGAATCTGGGAAAGATATTTCACGGTTTCTTCAAGGTTGTCCGCGCAGGTCATCGCATAGAGTTTGACAAGCGTGGCGATTTCGGAATTGAAATTGTCCTGCCATTTGGCGAGGTTCTGCGTGAGAAGTGTTTCATCATTGGTTAGATAGGCGTGAAGGGCTTCGAGATACAGGCCGGTAGTGATTCTGGCGTTGCTGCCGGAGAGGAACTTCTGGCGGAGTTCGCCCAATTTGGTGGCCTGACCAGTTATGGTGTAGCATTCGCCGAGCATCTGCCCCATTTCATTGGAAACGTAACGTTGTGTGACTTCCTCAAGGAGCGTCATGGCTTCGGAAATGATACCGATACGGAAGAGGTATTCCGCCTGGATCGGTTTCCCGATGATGGGATATACTTGGCTTGCCTTCTCCATACATGCCTTGCCGTTTGCCAGATCGTCTTGCCGTGCATAGCGGATGGCCGAACCGAGAAGTGTTTCGAATGCGATGAATTTGTCCGACGAATCATGGAACCGTTTCAGGAAGTCCAGTTGCTGCTCCATGGTATGCTCGTCATCTGAGAGGAGGTAATTAAGAAGGGTGGTGAGTTCCTTTTGTTTGGTTGCTTCATCCGTGACGTTCTCAAGAGTTTCCTTGGCTTCGAGCTGTTTGCCCTGCATATACTGGCAGAACGCAAGCAGAAGATATTGATCCTGCGTAATGGTGTTCTGTGTCTTTCTGAGTTCCAACGCTTCTGCGACAAGATTGAAGTCTCTGGTCATCTGAAGGGCGGTGATATAATTGTCCGAATATTCAATCTTGAAGGGATTGAGTTTTGAGGCGCGTTGCCAATGCCAGACGGCCTGTGGCCACTCTTCTTCGCTTTCGGCGATTTTCGCGAGCATGACGTTGACTTCTTCGTCATTGTACTGGTCTTTGAGACATTCGCGGAGAAGCGGTTTGGCATCTTCGTACTTTTCGTCCAAATACGCCTGTTTCGCTTTGTTGAAACGTTCGAGTTTGTTGTGATGCCGGATCAGCAGGACACTAACGCAGGCGATGCAGAGCAGCAGGATGAGGATGGCGAAGGTCAGCAGGATTCGCTTCAATGTAAAGACTTTTTTCAGGTTCATTTTCACTCGTTTTTTTTATATATTTGAATATTTGTTGATGGACGGATGATTAGTTTTTTATGCTGGATGATTTGAAAAAAGTGATTGGATTATTATCTTAAGTTTAAGAAAAAAATATCTATTGATGAAGGAGCATCATGAAGACGCTGGTTAAATTTGAGTTTTTCTGTGTGCTGGTGGCGTTGTGCTTTTTCGCGGGGCTTTCCTGCCGTGCCGAAGAGGCGAAGTCTTCGGCAAGCCGTCCCGTTTATTGGCCTTTGACCATCAATGGGTATCTGTATGACCAGATCGAGCTGGCTTTCACGGAGGCGGAGCAGTCCAAAGGGCTGATGGACCGTGACACGCTGGCGGAGACTGGCGGGATGCTGTTCGTTTCCGATACGATGACGCATCGGGCGTTCTGGATGAAGGGCTGCCGTTTTGATTTGGATTTGATCTACATGGATTCTCAAGGGGTGGTCGTGGCGACGCACCGGATGAAAATGGAGAAGCCGCGTCAACGCAGTGAGAGCGAAGTCGCGTATTATGACCGTCTTCCGACATATGACAGCGGAAAGCCCGCCCAGTTTGTGCTGGAGCTTGCGGCCGGCCAGATCGACTTTTTAGGTCTTAAAGTCGGCGACAAGCTGGACATAGGCGTCAGCGAGTTGCTGGATATGTATCGGAAATTCCATTAATGCACGGCTTGTGAAAGTGGCACTTTCTGATGCCGCAAACACGCCCTGCGAGTTTGGAAAAACGGTTATAGACTAAAATAAATAATTTAGCACCCAAGGCATGATTTACAAGTTCATCATCATGCCATGCATGACTTTATTATGACTTTCAATGGCTCTATTTACGGCCCTGCATGGTGCCTTGCTTATAGGGCATGACGAATTCTTCGGTAAAGTCATAGACATCGTCGAAATCCTCAACGGAATCATTTTCCGATTTGCCGAGGATTTCGACAGATATGAGCTTATAGACGATTTTCCCGAAGTCGCTGGTTTTCTTGATGTTCCATGTGTCGAGCACATCGATGGCGCAAGGGCCGAAGCGGTTGATGAGCGTGTCACGGAAGAAGCGGCAGAGGTCGGCCCCCTTGATATCTGGGGGCTCCTCGTCGTTGAATATGAGTTCCCTCTTGGCCTTCGCAATATTTTCGAGCGCCTTATGGACGGAGTCCCGCACGAAGCAATAGGCCATAGGGGGGAAGGAATCGTCTTCCTCGCAGATTTTGCGGATGATGTCGAGTTGTTCTTCCAGTGTCATTGTGCGTTGAGCTTGTTGAAGAGCTTTTCGGCGAGTTCGGACATTTGGTCCATGCTGTCGTATTTCATTGGCTCGGAGGAGATGACGACTTTGTCTCCCGCGAAGCGCGGCAGGACATGCATATGGCAATGCTGGACGGTCTGACCGGCGACACTGCCGTTGTTGAGGAAGAGGTTGAAGCCTTCCGCGTTGATGGTGCGCATGAGAGCGACGCCGATTTTCGGGGCGATCTTGATGATGCGGTTGGCGTAGATTTCGTCAAGCGTGGTGATACTGTTCTGATGGTCTTTCGGGATGATGACAGTATGGCCGATGTTGAAGGGGGCGATATCAAGGAAGGCGAGGATAAGGTCGTCTTCATAGACTTTGCAGCAGGGGATTTCGCCGCGGATGATTTTGCAGAACACGCATTCTTTCACAAGTGGCATGGTTTCACCTCGATGACTGGTTGTTGCTGTTGGAAAAACTGAAAATGGAGGCCGTCATGGCGCGATTGAGCGCGGTGTTTTCGGCGCGACGGCGTTTTTGTATTCTTCGATGGCGTTGGCGATGGCCGTCGCCGTGAGCATCTGCCGCTGGCTGTGCGCGAGGCCTTGGCGGTCCGCCGCGTTGGTGAGGAAGCCCATTTCGACGAGGATGCTGGGGGCCGCCGTATCCGCGATGACCTTGAACCGCTTGTGCCGTGCGCTGCGGTCCGACGTTTTGATGGCGGAAACGAGGCGTTTCTGGATATGGTATGCAAGATACGCGTTTTCAAGATCATAGGCGTTGGCGGGGCAGGGCTTCGTGGAGATGACCTTGCTGTCCGACGGGGCGGAGCCGGTGGCCGTTGCGCAGTACACTTCGATGCCGTCGATGGCGGGATTGGCGGTGGCGTTGCAATGGAGGCTGATATAGAGGTCCGGCTTGATCTTGTTGGCGGCGTTGACGCGCTGGTCAAGCGTCGGGAAGATGTCCGACTGGCGTGTCATGTAGACGGTGTAGCCGCGCTTCCGCAGCAGATCCGCAAGCCGCAGTGAAACCTGCAGGTTGACGTCCTTCTCCCTGACGACGCCTCCCTGGCAGCCGGGGTCCTTTCCGCCGTGGCCCGGATCGATGACGATTTTCCGGACGACGTGGCGCGGGATGGTGCCCGGGCGGAGGATCGGGTCGATGACCTTCTGGAAGTCAATGAGGCTGAGGAGGACATGGCCCTGGTACGTGCGGATGGAGAACGCGAGATACTGGCCCACCGTGTTGATGGTGGCGACGCGGCCGTCGTTCGTGAAGACGAGCCGCGAGTATTTGGATGAAAGGGTGATGGTCTTCCCGCTGACGGCCATTTTCAGCCCGTAGAACCGTGCGACATCCTCCATGTAGAGGAATTGGACGCGGTTGAGGGAGATGACGCGGATGGCGTTCTGGCGTTTTGCCGCGGCCGTCTGCGCGAAGAGGGCGGTCTGCGCGGACATCAGGAGACAGGCCAGGATGACGGTGATGGTGCGGACGGTTTTTTGCATGCTCTCTTCGGGATGTGGCTTGTTCGTAGGCGGTTATTTGACCATGTCTTCCGTGACGGTGATGCTTGTGTTGCGAGAATCCTTGTTCAGGTTGTACATCGTGTCCAGCATGATGTTCTCCATGATGGAACGGAGGCCGCGGGCTCCCGTGCCGCGTTTGACGGCGAGATCCGCGATGGCTTCCAAAGCCTTCTGGTCGAACGTCAGATTGACGCCTTCCATGGCGAAAAGTTCCTGGTACTGCTTGACGAGGGCGTTCTTCGGCTGCGTGAGAATGGCGATCAGATCGTCCCGTTCCAGTTCGCGGAGATTGGCGATGACGGGAAGACGGCCGATGAATTCGGGGATGAGACCGAACTTGAGGAGGTCTTCCGGTTCGACTTTGGCAAGCGTCTCGCCCGTCGATTCGTCCATGGACAGCTTGTCTTCGTCGACCTTCTTTCCGAAGCCGAGCACTTTCTGGCCGAGGCGGCGTTTGATGATCTTGTCCAGGCCGACGAACGCGCCTGCGCAGATGAAGAGGATGTTCGTGGTGTCGACGTGGAGGTATTCCTGCTGGGGGTGCTTGCGGCCGCCTTTCGGCGGGACGTTGGAGACGGTGCCTTCCAATATCTTCAGCAGGGCCTGCTGGACGCCTTCGCCAGACACGTCGCGCGTGATGGAGACGTTGTCGTTGCGTTTGGCGATCTTGTCGATTTCATCGACGTAGATGATGCCGACCTGCGCCTTGTCGATGTTGAAGTCGGCCGCCTGGACGAGGCGGAGCAGGATGTTTTCGACGTCGTCGCCGACATAGCCGGCCTCTGTGAGCGTCGTGGCGTCCGCGATGGCGAACGGGACGTCCAGTTTCTTTGCCAACGTCCTGGCCAGCAGGGTCTTGCCGCTTCCGGTCGGGCCGAGCAGGAGGATGTTGCTCTTTTCGATTTCGACATCGTTGCCTTTTTCCGTCTGGGCGAGATGGCGGAGCCGTTTATAGTGGTTGTAGACGGCGACGGACAGGACTTTCTTGACTTGGTCCTGCCCGATGACATACTGGTCCAGATAGGCTTTCATTTCGGCGGGGGGGACGAGATTCGGCACATAGATGCGTTTGAGATTTCGTTTCCCCTCCTGCGGGACGGATTCCTCCGCATGGATCATGGAATTGCAGATATCGATGCATGCGCTGCAGATGGCGCATGAACCGTCCGGAGCATGTATGAGTTGGACTTCCGAATTGGAGCGTCCGCAGAATGAACAATAATTTTTGGGAGACTTGGCCATGGTGGAATGGGACGTGATAAGAGACTTTTCCAGAGGCCGCGGACATCATGCGGCGGCGTAAAACCATAAAATCCCCACGTCCGTCCGGACGTGGGGACATGGGCTGATCAGCGTTTGGCTTCGTTGGGCGGCAGGACTTGGTCAACAACACCGTATTCCTGCGCCGCTGTCGCGGACATGAAGAAATCGCGATCGGAATCCTTTTTAATCTGATCGGCCGACTTGCCGATGTGCTTGGCGAGAATGTCGTAAAGCAGTGTCTTGTAGTGCAATAGTTCGTTTACTTGGATTTCTGCGTCCGCCGCGGTTCCGCCAAAGCCGCCGGAGGGCTGGTGGACCATGATGCGGGCGTTCGGCAGGGCGAAGCGTTTGCCGTGGGAGCCAGCCGCGAGCAGGACCGCCCCCATGGAGGCGGCCTGTCCGATGCAGTAGGTCCTGACATCGCAGGACAGCATCTGCATCGTGTCGTAGATGGCAAGACCGGCCGTGACGGATCCGCCGGGGCTGTTGATGTAAAGATCGATATCCTTCTTGGGGTCTTCGCTCTGCAGGAAGAGGAACTGCGCGACGATGGAGTTCGCGACGCCGTCGTCGATTTCCGTGCCCAGGAAGATGATGCGGTCTTTCAGCAACCGCGAGTAGATGTCGTATGAGCGTTCACCTTGGGCGGTCTGCTCGATGACGACCGGAATATAATAGGATGAATTTTTGACTTTCATGCTCTCCTCCGTAGTTCGGGGTTGGCCGCCTTGGCGGACGGCTGGTTAGTTTTGATCCTTGACGACCGTCACGTCCGCGAGGCTGATGATCTTGTCGATGGTTTTGGTGAGCAGGATGGTGCTGCCGATGACTTCCATCTGGCGGTTGTCCTGCAAGGCCTTCATGACTTGGCGGATGTTCTTCTTTTCGCGTTGGGCGATGTCGGAGAGAACGGGCAGCAGGTCGTTGAAGGTGACTTCGACTTTTTCTTCCTTCGCGATTTCCGTGAGGAGGAATTCGCGTCTCAGGCTGTTGCGGGCCTGCGTGTCCGCCTGTTTTTCGAGATCGGCGTCCATGGCGGTGATTTCGTCATCCTTCTTGCCCTGTTGCTTTTCGCGGTTGACGAGCTGCGACTTGATGCGGGCGGTTTCGGAAGCGAGAAGCTTTTCGGGCAGCGGGAAGTCGGCGGCGGCGAGCAGGGTGTCCATCACCTGTGTGCGGAGCTTTTCGTTTTCGACCTGCTCCTTGCGGTTTTCCATGTTCTTCTTGAAGTTGTCTTTGATCTGCTGCGCGGAGTCCATTTTGTATTTCTGCGCGAACTCGTCATTGAGTTCGGGGACGATAGCGTTGTGGACTTCGTTTACCTTGATATGGTATTTGAAGGTCTTTCCGGCCAGTTCCGTGTTGTAGAAATCCTTCGGGAAGGTGATGTCCGCGTCCTTTTCATCGCCGGGCTTGGCGCCGACGAGAATGGTGGAGGCTCCGGGGAGGAGTTCCGGCTCGCGGAGGACGAGCCATGAATTCTCGCCGTTCAGGAGGTAATTGCATTTGTCCGAATAGGTTTCGCCTTCCGGAATGGCGGCCTTGTAGTCAACCTTCAGCATGTCCTTCTGGGCGGCGGGCTTGCCGGTCTGCTGGTAGTCGATGTTGTTCTCCAGGAACGTGTTGATGGCGTCGTTCACTTCGTCTTCGGAAACAGACGTGTCCGCCTTGGTGAGGGCGAGCTTCTTGTATTCCGGCAACTGGAAAACGGGGGCGATTTCGATATGGGCGGTGAATTCGAACGGCTCGCCGAGCTTCAGCTCAAGCTTGCAGTCCTTGTCCAGTTCGGGGGAGCCGATGGGATTGAGCTTTTCATCCTCAAGGGCCTTGCGGAGGGCCTTGTTGATGAGCTTGTCAATCGTTTCTGCTTCCAGTTCCTTTGCGTATCGGGAGAGAATGATCGCCCGCGGAACTTTTCCGGCCCGGAAGCCAGGCAGGCGAATCTGGTTGTTCAATGTCCTGATGGCGTCATCATACGTCTCCTGCACGGATTCAGGCGCGACCTGAATCTTCAGAGCACGGCTGCAGGGGGCGGTTTCTGTGATGGTGACGACGATGTTGAAGTTAGGCTTGTCCACGTCAACTCCTTGGAAATCAATCTGTTTTGACTTTCGCTTGCGTTCTGTTATGGTCAGCCGAGAGGTCTCAGCTTCAAAGATGGCAAAATGATACTATATTACTATTTGGGCATAATACCATAAATTTTTCAATTTTTTTGTGAAGAATCAATCTTTTGATGACGATGGCATAACAACATGTGCAGGGTGTTTGACAGAAAAGACTGGGGCGTGGGCGACGTGGAGTGGGACGACTGGCATTGGCAGTTGAGGGAGTCATGGCGGACGGCGCGACGCGTGATGGAAGCCCTTGGACTTCAAGCAGATTCGACTGTCTGCCGCCGTTATCCGATGCAGGCCACGCCGCATTATCTGTCTCTCGCCAAGTCTCTGGATATCATGGATCCTATTCTCCGCCAATGCGTTGCGTCGGAAGAAGAACTGCAAGGCGGCACTCCCGACCCATTCGGCGAAGAGGCGTACAGCCCTGTGCCGCGGCTTGTCCACCGCTATCCTGACCGCGCGCTGTTCATGACGACGAGCCGTTGCGCGACGCATTGCCGCCATTGCATGCGGAAACGCAACTGGCAGTGCTTTGACGGCAAACCATCGGAAGATGTTTTGTCGGCGGCGGTCGAATACGTTTCGAAACATCGTGAAATCAGGGAGATATTGATTTCCGGCGGTGATCCGTTGACGTTGGAGGACGATGAAATCGTGCATGTGCTGAAAGCGTTTGCAACGGTGGAGCATTTAGAGATGCTTCGCGTCGGCAGCCGCATTCCCGTCGTGATGCCGCAGCGGTTGACGGAAGCGTTGTGTGAGATTCTCGGCGGTTGCGGGAAGACGGTCTGGCTAGCGGCCCATTTCAATCATCCGGCGGAACTTTCCGAAGAGTCGCGACAGGCGGTGGAACGGCTGCTGCGGCATGGCGTTCCCGTCGTAAACCAAAGCGTGCTCTTGAAGGGCGTCAACGACGATGTGGAGACGTTACGCCTTCTGTTCACGGGACTTCTGAAGATGAAAGTGAAGCCGTATTATCTGTTCCATGGCGATCCGATTGAAGGGACGATGCATTTCCGGACAGGCGTGGAGCGCGGCTTGGAATTGATGGCGGCGTTGCGCAATCGTGTCAGCGGCATGGCCATGCCTGCGTTTTCATTCGATCTGCCGGAAAGCGGCGGCAAGATCCGTTTGGAGCCTGGCTGCGAATTGGAGCGGGAAGACGGCGGACTTGCCTTCACAAGTTTTGAAGGGCGGAGAATTATCTATAAATAGCCACTATGCGGCTATTTATGCTTATGGCTTATGGCCTATGGCTTATGGTTTAGAGCCTATGGCTGAAACGGCCGCAAGTATCTCTTCCACAGGCGCGAAGCGGCCTTTGCCGGGAGCGCCGCAGGCCAGACGGCCTTCGGCAGGGCCGACGAAAATGACGCCCCGTTTCTGTAACGTCTTGCAGTTCTGCTGCGTGGCGGGATGCTGCCACATGCGGAAATTCATCGCGGGGGCGACGATGACGGGGCCTGTATGGGAGATGTGATACGTCGAAAGCGCGTCGTCCGCAAGGCCCCATGCCATTTTCGCTAGAATGTTGGCGGTGGCGGGAGCGATGAGTAGCAAATCGGCCTGTTCGGCCAAATCAATGTGCTCCGGCTTCCAGTCCGGAGTTTCCCAAAGATCTGTCACGACGGGATTTCGGGAAATCGTGAAAAACGTTCGCGGCGTGACGAGCTGCATGGCGGATTTCGTCATGATGACATGGACGTCATGACCTGCCTTGACGAGTTGCGAGCAGAGGTCGGCGCCTTTATAGGCGGCGATGGAGCCAGTGATGCCGAGAACGATGACTTTTTTCATGTCGTGATATCCCAAATGATTTTGAATGAGAATGTTATGCGAGCCACGGCTCTTCCGTGCAGGTGGCCGTGCGGCCATGGGCGGCGGTCAGAATCGCGTCGAGACGGGCGGCGGCCTGTTCGGCGATGTCGTTGACGACGATGTAGTCGTATTCACGCCATGCGGCGAGCTCCTTGGCGGCGTTGCCGAGGCGTTTTTGGATGGATTCCTCCGTTTCGGTGCCACGGCCGCGAAGGCGTTGTTCGAGAGCCGCTAACGACGGCGGCGCAAGGAAGACGGAGATGATGGAGGGGCCCCATTCCGGCTCGGACAAAACGGATTTGCGGACGAGACGCATGCCTTGCACGTCGATGTCGAGAATGATGTCTTGACCGTTGAGAACACGTGGTTTAACTTCTTGCTTCAGCGTGCCGTAGTAGTTGCCATGGACTTCCGCCCATTCAAGAAAGTCGTTTGCGTCGATGCGGCGTTTGAAATCATCGATGGTGAGAAAATGGTATGCGACGCCATCGACTTCGCCCGGCCGCGGGGCGCGCGTCGTGCAGGAGACGGAGAATTTGAGCTCCGTGTATTTCTTAAAAAGAAAAGAGC
>JAEEGH010018886.1_pt1 | contig 14526 bp, 9 predicted proteins | sample 9134181 | NCBI WGS metagenome assembly JAEEGH01 (sample SAMN16246544, study PRJNA631951) | gut metagenome | biome: gut microbiome; feature: rumen; material: DP-attached | host: Bos | place: Iran: Karaj | collected 2018-10 | reverse complement strand
CGTGTCAAACGCCTCCGTACGACTTTTCACTTTGCCTTTCTTGCGCTGCACGACCGTGACCTCTTCGATCTCGAAGTCGCTCGCCTCTTGTGCCTGCACGCCGGCAACTATCGCTAAAAATAGTAGTATATAGAATTGCTTTTTCATCTTGTTTTTTGAAATCCGCTGCAAAGGTACGGCTTTTTCACGACATGCACAATACCTAAAAATAGGGAAAAATGCAAAAACGCTTGTGTATATCAGAAAAAAGCAGTACCTTTGTCGCTTGTTATGACGAACGAAGAGAGAGCAAACACATGGACGCACCTGGTGCCGCTTATCGCGACCGTGCTTCTCGCATGGCCGCTGATGGCGTTGGCTTACCAATCACAAATCATAAATCACAAATCACAAATGGTAGGAACAATTTTGTTCCTGCTTGGTATGCTGCTGATGTTCCTCTCCTCTACCCTCTACCACGCCGCGACGAACCCTGTGCACAAAGCCCGTCTGCGGATCTTCGACCATATATCGATCTACGTCATGATCGCGGGTTCGTACTCGCTGATATGCCTGTCGGTAGTTGGCGGATGGGCAGGCATCTCCTTATTTATCTTCCTATGGGCATGCGTGCTCGCGGGCGCAATCGGTAAGGTCATCGCGCTGGGCAAGCACCCGAGATTGTCCTTGGCGCTCTATCTGTCGATGGGTTGGGTGGCGCTGCTGATCCTCTACCCGATGTGGACGAACATGCCCCACGCTGCCTTCTGGTGGATCATCGCCGAAGGGATATTCTACACCGTCGGTTCGTATTTCTTTAACCACGACGAAGAGCACGCTTATTGGCATGCCATCTGGCATGTGTTCATCACGCTCGGTGCCGCAAGCCACACGGTCGCCACGTGGCTGATTCTGAGTTAGCAAAACTATAGTTTCAGACTGAGACCTGCGAAATACGTACGCGGGATGGTCGGTCCGTAGATATAACTGGCATCGCGGAACTCCCCTTTGTCGATATCACGCTGGAACTGATCCAGCACGTTCTTGATACCGCAACTGATCTCCAAACAGTAGTGCTTATACAGGTGGATGTCGTATGCCAGCCGGAAACCGAGGTCCCAGAAAGAGGGTGCCTTCTCCAACCGATCCTGCGGTATATACCCCGCCAAGTGCGGCACGAGCATCGATCCGGTCGCTTTGCCGTTGATGGAGATGGTGAAGTCATGCACAGGCTGGATATCGATCAGCACATAACCGTAGTTATCCGGAGTGTGCATCATTCGCTTCTCTGCCGCCACAACCGGGCTCCAAGCCTGCGGTTCGGTATAACGGCTCTGCTGGTAGGTATATCCGATCTGGAACGTGAAAAGCGTACCGTAGTTCACTTTGCCCTCGAGGTTGATTCCTCCTACCCACGCGGCTTTGGCGTTCGTGCGGGTGAAGAGGATGTTTCCCGCCGGGTCTGTGCCGTCCTCACGGAGGAAGAACACATCCTGCAGGTAGGTATAGAAGCCTTCCGCTGTCAGGTTGACTTCCCACTTGCCGAACTGTCGATACCAGTCCACACTCATCGTGGCGCTATGCGAATACTCGGGCTTGAGATTCGGATCCAATTGGATCAAGGACACATTACCTCCCACGGCGGCCACATGCAGGTCTTCGTCATAGGTCTGCGGAGCGCGGTAACCGCTGCTGTAACCGGCGCGGAGCACCAGTCCATCCAGCGGCGTATAACGGAAAGTAGCACGCGGGTTAACTACCACGTTTTTCAGCATATTATGCTTCTCCATGCGTGCACCGATGAGCACACTCCATTTCTCCTGTTTCCATTCGTTCTGCGCATAGATACCCGCCACATGCACGTTCTGATGGATATCGCGGTTGTAGCCCACCATTCGGTCATGCAGTCCGTTGAACGTGTACTCGGCACCTACCGTCAGATCGCCGTTGGCGCGTCCGCAGGGATAGGAGAACCGGTACTGCAGACCCGTGATCGAGGTGAGGTCCGTACTGCGACCATACGCCGCCGTGTCACGACCTGCACCGAAATAACTCTCGCGACCGATATGCTGCAAGGCCGAATAAGCCGATACGAAATGTTTGTTGTCCGGTGAGAACCAATCGAAAGCCAATTGTCCGGCATCGATGTTATGCCGTAACTGCTCAGCTATATCCGCCTGATGGGGCTCGAAATCAAAGCGGTTGCCGCCCCGACGAAAATCCGTTGTATGGTGGTACGAAGCGGTGATCTTACTGTAGGCGCTGGTTTTGAAGAACAGCCGTGCGCCGGCAGTAGTAGCCCGCAGTTTAGGCACCTCGCTGAAGCCGTCCTTATCGCGATCGTAGGGACTGCGGGTGCGGTGGCTGGCAAAGAGATACGCTCCGATCTTGCGGTTCTCGCTCATCACAGAGGCATTGAGATCCGTATGGATATCGTATCCGGCATGCTCGTTGACCATGCTCGTGTTAGCAATATTGACGAAGTTGCGTACGGGTTCTTTGGTGATGATATTGACCACACCGGCGATCGCGTTCGCGCCGTACATCGCCGATCCGCCACCGCGGATGACCTCGATACGGTCGATCATCGCCGAGGGTACCTGCTCCAGCCCATAGACCGACGCCATGCTCGAGAACACCGGACGGCTGTCCATCAGGATCTGCGTGTACTGACCTTGCAGACCGTTGATGCGTAACTCCGTCTTTCCGCAGTTAGAACAGGTGTTCTCCACCCGCAAGCCCGGCTGAAAATTGAGCACGTCCGCCACGCACGCCACCGCCGTCGTCTCAAACAGTTTGGGAGACAGCACGTTCACGATCGTAGCCGCTTCCTGACGCTTGGTCTCATAGCGGTTCGCGGTCACCACGACGCTATTCAACAACTGCGAGACCTCACGGATAGCGGCTTTCAACTCTACGGTCTTGTCTTCCTCTATCTTCACCGGCAGTTCTTCGGTCTCATAACCCACATACGAAAAGACGATAATCTGCCTGCCGAGGGGCAGGTTCTTCAGAAAGAAGTGTCCGGACTCATCGGTCACGGTGCCTATATTCGTGCCCTTGACCTGCACGTTGACGTAAGGCAAGTGCTCACCCGTTTTCTCATCCAACACGTGCCCCACCAAGTGGGCGTCATACTCCTCCTGTGCCCACATCGGCACGGCGCATAACAGCGCCAAAACTAATACCTGTATAGTTCTTCTCATGTACCTTAAATTCAAAAAAGCGTGCAAAATTACAAAAAATAATTGACATGAGCAAGAGTGCGAGGATTTTTTACCTAAAATTAGGTATTGTGCGATCGGGAAAAAATCAGTAATTTTGCGTTGAATTTCAGAATTGAGGACAGATATACTATGTATAGACAAACAATCATATGTATTTCGCTGATTTTGTGCGTATTGAGCGCACGTGCGGAGGACAGTATCAAGGTGAGTGCAGCCGATCTGCAGGCACTGATCCAGCGTGTGGAGCGTTTGGAGCAACGAGACAGCGTATCCCAAGAAATGGCTAAGAAAGTCGATAGTATCGAGTCGAAAGTCGAGAGTCAAAAGCCCAAAGTTCAGCGGGGAAAGTTCACGATCGGCGGATACGGTGAGGTGACGGCGAAGCATTGCTGGTACTCCAATAACTACCTGCGTTACGGCAAGAACCCCGAGAAATACGCGAACGATCATTACGGCGAGTTCGACCTGCCGCACGTGGTGATCTATCTGGGTTATGACTTCGGCAAAGGTTGGAGTGTAGGCACTGAGATCGAGTTCGAGCACGGCGGAACGGAGTCGGCCATCGAGATCGAGGAGGAAGAAGGCGGTGAGTACGAATCCGAGATCGAACGTGGCGGTGAAGTGGCGCTGGAGCAGTTCTGGTTGCAGAAAGCGTTCAACCGTTACGCCATTATCCGTGCGGGTATGCAGGTCATTCCCGTCGGCGGTCTGAATGCCCACCACGAACCGACCGAGTATTTCAGCGTTTACCGTAACGAGGGCGAGTTCACCATCATCCCGAGCACGTGGCATGAGGTAGCGCTGACCTTCATGGGCAGCACGAAGAACGGCTGGCACTATCAGGCGATGTTCCTCCCGGGTCTGGACAGCGACCGTTTCAACCGCAAGAACTGGATCAAGAAAGGTGCGGGCAGTCCGTATGAGTTCAAGTTGGCAAATGTCTTTGCCGGGGCAGCACGTGTTGATTATACCGGTGTTCAGGGCTTGCGTCTGAGTCTCAGCGGGTACTGCGGAAACTCGTTCCGTAACACGCTGAGTAAGAGTAACAGCGAACTGGATGCGAGTGCCTACAAGGACGTCAAGGGTACGGTCTCGATCGGTGCGTTTGACTTCGCTTACAAGGGATACGGTTTTGTAACCCGCGGTTCGTTCATGTACGGTCACCTGAGTGATGCCGCCGCGATCACGCGGTATAACATCTCCATGCGTAAGGGTTCGGTTTCGAGCAAAGAATGGGTGGCTTCCGATGCTCTCGCAGCCGGTATTGAAGCGGGATATGACTTCTTCTCGCTCAATAAGCAACTCAAAGAGAAGAAACAATCGTTTTATCTCTTCGGGCGGTATGACTACTACGACTCGATGTTCCGTTACGACAACCAACCGACGGATATGTACGCCTGGTGCGGACGGCATCGCATAGCTGCCGGTATCAATTATTTCCCGATACCGCAAGTCGCCGTGAAGGCCGAGTTCTCGTACGGTATTCTCAAACAAGGTACGCGTGCGGACGGAACGCGCGGAAAGCTCTATAACGATGAACCGCAGTTGTCCATCGGTATCGTTTATGCAGGATTTTATCAATTATAAATTATAGTGAGTATGAAAAAGATTTTATTTGTTGCGTTGGCTGCCCTGACATTGGTGGCCTGCGAAAAGAAAGGTGGCACAGAGGTCACCACGGACAAGGAAGAGGCGCTGCAAAAAGTCGTAGCGCCGTACGTACACCACACGGTCGTTGCGACCTACGGAAAGATGGCTGATGCCGGTCTGGTGCTGTTGGAGCAGACGAGCGCTATCCTCGAGAAAGTAGAGAAAAGCGAGGACTATAGCGCGCTGATGACCGAAGCAGACGCTTCATGGCGTGCTATGCGTAAGTACTGGGAGCAGAGTGAGGCGTTCCTTTATGGTCCTGCCGGTTCGCACAACATCGACCCGCATATCGACTCGTGGCCGTTGGATTTCAACCAGATGAACGCGCTGCTCAACGACCCCGTCCGCATGGCGCAGTTGGAAGAGGATGGCGGTCGTTATGTCGGCGATGTGCTCGGTTATGCCCTCAAGGGCTTCCATGCCTGCGAGTTCCTGCTGTTTGAGTCGGTGATGCAAGACGGTCGTGCCGTAGGTACGGGCAAGCCCCATGCCACCAACCTCACCCACGCTGAAGCAGTCTATCTGAATGCTATTGTGGAGGACTTGACGCAACAGGCTATCCTGCTTGAGTACGCGTGGGCAGGTGAGATCAGCGAGGCTAAAATGGCGCTGCTCGAAGAGGCAGAGATTGAGCCGTACGAAGACCACTACGGTGCACAGATGATCAACGCCGGCAAGGCAGGTTCGATCTACGTGAGCTATCAGGAAGTGGCCGAAGAGATCATCGCAGGCGCGATCGATATCGCCAGTGAGGTAGCTGACCTGAAGATGGGTAATCCGTATATCAGCAGTACCGCCGAGGAGCGCGATTATATCGAGAGCCCGTACAGCTGCACCTCCACTACCGACTTCGCGGATAACATCCGTTCGATCCAACACGCATACTGCGGTGCCGAGGCAGGTGATGCGGCGGTGTCCGATTATATTAAGAGCCAGGATGCCGAACTGGATGCTGAGGTTCGTGCTGCCATCGAGGCTTCTATCGCCGCTATCGGAGCAATTGAGAACTTCGAGAGCAATGCGCAGAACAACCCGCAAGTAAAAGCTGCTATCGACCAAGTAGCCGCACTCGAAGAGTTGTTAGATGATGAAGTATTACCACTTCTGTCGAAGTGATTGGAGATTGGAAATTTTAAATTATATATTGTATGAGAAAAGAGTTTTTATTGATTGCACTGGCAGCGGTTGCGCTGGTAGGCTGCAAGAAAGAGGCGAACACCGATCCGGATACGCCGACCGACAAACCCGATTGGTACTACACCGGCGGTAAATTAGGTACGACCGAGAACCTCACGTCCATGACTTTCCGTCAGCCGACACCTGCCACCGAAGAGGCTGGTCTCGGAACGAAGTTCGCGCAGGGCGATCAGATTGCCGAGAAACCCTTCGTGACCAACGAGAGCGGTCGTCAGCACGGCTTGGGTCCGGTCTATGTGCGTTCCTCCTGTCAGCATTGTCACCCCAACTACTCGCATGGAACGTCTGTACCGGCAGGTAAGTACGATGCGGCGAACGTAGGTAACGGAACGCTGCTCGTGGTCATCAACCCCGCTACGCAGGGCTACGTGACATGGTTAGCCGGTATGCCGCAACTGTTTGGTGTCGATCCCTTCCCTGCTCCGCTGGATCCGGATCAGATCACCGTGGAGTGGAAGAACGCCACCGATGAGCACGGCAATAAGTTCGCCGACGGCGAGACCTACGAGTTACGCTATCCGGAGGTACATATGCCCAATACGGCTGTGTATGTCTATAACCAAGGTTACCGCGATCCAGACGGTCTGCTCGAGAGCGAAGGATACGAGGTCAAACTTGAGAACACGATTGGTGTCTATGGTACGGGCTTACTCGATGCGATTCCCGATGCCGATATCCTCGCGCAGTATGAGAAAGAGGCCGCAGACGGCAAGTTGAAGAACGGACTGAACCCTGCTTTCTGGGACGGAGGCTTTAAGGAGAGCGGTTACTACAAGAACGACCCGAAATGGGGACCGAAACGTTTCACCTACGCCCTGTCACGCGGTCCGCTGATGGACGCAGCGGGTGCTAACGCGATCTGGAACATCACCAATGTCACCCGTTCCGATCGTAAGTACCACTACCTCGACCTCAACGGCACGATCTACGCTACGTATGCTTCCAAGGATCCGGAGGTACAACAAGCGTCCGGTAAGACCGAGGCAGAGCTGTACGACTATCTGACGAGCAAAGAACTGCCGGCAGAGATGACGGATGATGAGTTCACACAAGTGATGATCTGGCACCGCGGTCTGGCTGTTCCGGCCGCTCGTAACGTGACCGACGAGCAAGTGCTCAAGGGAAAGGAACTGTTCTCGCAGATCGGCTGCGACTACTGCCACCGTCCTACTTGGACGACCGGCTCGGACGAGGTGCGTGACCCGAATAACTTCCAAGGCTTCACGGCGGCTATGCCGCGTTACCCGAACCAGAAGATCTGGCCGTACACCGACATGGTTCAGCACAAGCTGTGCATGGAGAACGATATCCGTACAGGTTGGTGCCGTACAACGCCGCTCTGGGGACGTGGCCTGCATAAGAAAGCCACCGGTGATGCCTACGAGGCTCGTATGCATGACACGCGTGCACGAAACGTCATCGAGGCCATCATGTGGCACGGTTACAGCAACCAATCGGATGCTTACTGGCCGACCCAGCAGTTCTATAAGCTAAACAAGGAGGAGAGAGATGCTGTCGTGGCTTTCATCAATGCGATCTAAGCCAGCTACGTGGCTGCTTCACATTGCCCTCGTGACCATCGTCGTGGGGGCATGTGTGACGCATTTCTTTGGGGAACAGGGAGAGATACACCTGCGGGCAGATAAAGCCGTTGTTGTGCCGCAATCACAGATCTCCCTGTTTCTCTGGGATTTTCAGATCGTTAGCGACGAGCAAGGTAATCCGGTCGATTATATCACCGAACTGCGACTGCTGGACAGAAGCAAATCAAAAATCGAAAATCAAAAATCCAAAATCCAAATCGACGAAGGCATCGTGCGGATGAACAAGCCGCTTAAGTACCACGGTTGGCGTTTCTGTCAATCGAACTACGACAGCGATCAAGCGGGTATCGTGCTCAGTTATAACCACGACCCGTGGGGTATCGGTATCACGTATGCCGGCTATGCTTTGCTGCTCGTGGCGATGATTGCATTCTTCTTTCAACCCCGCACGTATTTCCGTGCGCTGATCAAGAAACAGCACACGTGGTTGATGGTGGGCTTGGGTCTTGCAGCGATCGTGCTGGCAGTCGTGATGACAAAGGTCGTTACCCCCAAACCGCCTTTACAACCGGTTCTGCAGACGCCGCTCTTGGGCATCCATGTGTCTGTCATCATGCTGGCCTACACACTGTTTGCGGTGCTGATGGTGAACGGCGTGCTCGGGCTCTGTATGCCGGCTAAACGAGAGCAACTGATGCATCTGTCGCAGTTGCTTCTGTATCCGGCGTTGTTCTGTCTGACAGCCGGTATCTTCATCGGCGCTGTGTGGGCGAACATGTCGTGGGGACGGTACTGGGGATGGGATCCGAAAGAGACCTGGGCACTGATCACCATGATCGTCTATGCCGCCCTACTCCACTTCCCGTGGATGAAAGCCAAATTACCAATTACCAATGTCCAATATCCAATCATCTATCACGTTCTCAGCGTGATAGATTTCGCCTTTGTCCTCTTTACGTATTTCGGCGTCTCGTACCTGCTCGGAGGACTCCATTCGTACGCAAATTAACACAATAATTCCTTTCTGATTTGCTTATGTCAAAAAAATATAGTACCTTTGCACCCGAATTTGATACAACGATCATGTATAAAGCTACCGATAAGATATGCGATCTGATGGCGCATGAAGAGGATGCCATCCAGATCATCAGCCGTTTCGGACTGGAGATGGGTGTAGGTGAACAGACGATCGAACAGGTCTGCGAGGCACACGACGTCCACACGCCGACCTTCCTTGCCATCGTCAATTACAAGGTCTTTCATCAGCGGGTTATCCCCGAAGAGATCGATATTCCTACCCTGCAGCGGTACTTGCACAACGCCCATACCTACTTCCTCGACTTCCGTTTGCCGAGGTTGCGTCGGGCACTCATCGAAGCCATCATACCGGCTGATCCTACGACCAAGATCCCGGGGCTCATCCTCCGTTGTTATGATGAGTTCGTGGAGGAGATCCGCACACATATCGCGCACGAGAACGAAGGCTTGTTCGAGGAACACGAGCACGACGACGAGCGTATCACCGGTAAGCTGACGGAAATCAAGAATCTGATCATCAAGTACTATCCCGGAACGTCCTCCCGACAAACGGGAGGAGTGGCTTCCGCCGAGGAGGGGACCATCACTTATCTATTGATAAGTGTAATGAGCGACCTATGGCATACGGAGCAGGATTTTGCAGATCATTGTGCGATAGAAGATGATATCTTACGCCCTGCGTTGACCAAGATCCAGACACATCGCCATCGTCGTCACCTGCAACCGGAAACCGAAGAACTGTCGGAACGAGAGAAAGATGTGCTGATCCAAGTGGTGCGCGGACTAAGCAACAAAGAGATCGCGGACGTGCTCTGTATCTCCACGCATACCGTCATCTCCCACCGCAAGAACATCGCGCACAAACTCAATATCCACTCCACGGCGGGCTTGACCATCTACGCGATCGTCAACAAACTGGTGGATATCAACACGCTGGAATAACTACAAGAAGGGGATGCAGAAATGCATCTCTTTTTTTGTGACAGGATGCACGAACCGGATCTCCGCGGCATGGAGCATCAGACGGTTGGTGATTGGTGAATTATACAGCCGGTCGCCGACGATAGGTGCGTTGAGTCCATCCGGATGCGCGGCATGGACACGCAACTGGTGCGTTCGACCGGTGAGCGGATAGAGATCGACGAGGAGCGTGCCGTCGGGACGTTGTTCGCGAATATGATAGCGCGTGATAGCGGGCTTGCCATGCGCACGATCTACCATCTGCCGCGGTCGGTCATAGGGATTCGGCAAGAGCGGAAGGTCTATGATACCTTCCGATTGGTAATTTGTGATTGGTGATTTTTGATTTGGGGACAGAACCGCTTCGTAGCGCTTGAGGATATCGCGGCGCTGGAAATAGGCTTGCAGTTCTTTATAAACCTCGGGCGTCTTCGCCAACACAAGGAGTCCACTCGTGTCTTGATCCAGTCGATGCGCCGCCTTGGCATGCAGCAGACTTTCCACCGCTGGTTCGTCCGACTTACCGGGCACGGAGAGCAGACCGGCTGGCTTATTGACCACCATCAACCACTCATCCTCGAATAGGATCTCCGGCTTTTGAAAATCATCTTTTACCGGTAACCTGTAACCCATAACCTGTAACCCCTCTACACCTTGCAGCATATGCTTGAGTATCGGCACGCATCGCCCGGAACAGGGCGCATAGAACGCTCCTTCCTGCCGAATCTCCGTCTTTGACGGAGCACCTACCCAAAACTCAGCCAAAGCAAGCGGCTTGAGACCGTGCGTCAGGGCATACTGCAGTAACTTCGGCGCACAACACTCCCCTGCGCCCGAAGGAGGCATTGGTGATTGGTGATTGGTAATTGGTAATTTTTTGAACCACTCTTCGGCAGGAACAATCGGCTTTTCGTTGGCAAAAAGCTCCAAAAGGTTCTTGCTTTCGCCCTTACCGTTCAGGAAGTTATAGTTCGCAAACAACAAGCGCTGTAACCGCCGTGATTCCTCTTTGCTCGTCCCAACCGGTTCATGGGTCATCTCATAGACCGGCGGCACAAAGCCCTCGTAAAAGTACGAGCCATCCAATTTGGCAGAGAACGCCGCCAGATAGCCGCCTTCGTAGAGCAGCACACCGAACATCTTGCCGCAGGTGTGCAGTTCAGATTCCGGGTGCTCGTGCATGTACGCGTGCACTCTGTCCATCACCTCCTTGGCGGCTTCCTGCACCGGGTGAAGCGGCGGTATGACAAAAGGATGCAACATCAGAAGAGACGTAATTGGCGGTCTTGGAAGATCTGATAGCCCACCTCACAATTGATGCACTCGTGGTGCTGGCAGTAGTTCTGATACAGATGTAGCAACGCTTGGGTATCGGCTGCATTCTTCACTTCCTGCCCCAACACCCGCCATTTACGAATAATCGTGTTGTTCTCCGGTGCAATCTGCTCCATGAGCAGCAACGCCTCCTCGGAAGCGGCAGTATTATTGCGATGCAACGCATAGGCGTACTTATACGGAATGACGGTGTTAATCAGCAATATATCGATACTGCTTCTGCCGATCTTATCGACTTCAAAAAGCGATACCAGCTCTTTCAGATTGTCGGTGTCGAGCATCTTGCTTAACAGCGATTCGGATTGATATAGCAGTTGGGCAAATTGGCGTATCCGTAACTCAGGACTGTTCTGCGGGCGTAAGCGGGCATGTTTCCATATGGATCCGTCCATGGGCGTTAGGCTGAATTTTGTGCGCAGGAACTCGTATTCTCTGGCGAGCGCAACATCATCGCCTATCAAGCCTGCTTGTCCCATTAGCAAAGCCGTCAGTTGGAACAGGTTATTCCTGTGCTTTTGCAAGTATGATAGAGGCGTATTAATCGCCAGTTGCTCGAAGGGCAGACTGTTCGTATGGAAGCCGAAGTTCCTCGCCAACGAGATATACAATGCGTGCTCCCAACTGCCTTTAGTGATCTCCAATAAGCGCCCTATCGATGCCCGCTTACATTCCATTCGTTTGCGCAGTAACGTGCGCCGCCAACCATCCGTCAGCATTGCCGGATCACGCACTAACTGCTCCGCACAACCAATCCTGTACATCGCGCTATCCATCTGCATGGCAGCCTCGAAGAGTTTGCTCAAATAATCCTGCTCACTCGGGTATTGCAACTCACATTGCGGCACGAGTTCGCCCTTCGCGTTATAGATGGGCTTGTCAGCAGTTCGTACTACATGCAGAATGACACTGTCGTACGCGCTATCCAAATGATGGTGATGCTTGATCCAATCGCTGGAACACACATGGATCTCGATATTGCCGATCCATTCCTTACCGTCTATCCGCACGCGTGCATGGCTGTAGTCAGGACCCGCATCGCGGTTATGTTCCCCTACCGACAGTATCTCTACTGCCCGTCCATCCGTTGTCTGCTGCGCATAACCCGCCCACAGACAATGCTCCCAAATATAATGCAATAATATCTCCGGCATTTTGTCTGTATACTAAAAATCAAAGGACGCGCGCACCTGTGCACGCGCGTCCTTTGTAGTAAGGAGTGGAATGATTACCAAGCGGTACCTAACATACGCAGGTAGCTCTTGTAGCGCCACTGTGCATTCTCTTGAGCAGCCTTGAAGAGTTCCTCTGCTTCGTTCGGGAATTGTTTAGCAACCGATGCGAAACGAACCTCACCCTTGAGGAAGGCTTGGAAGTTATCCCAGTTAGGCTCTTTGGAGTCGAGCGAGAACGGGTTCTTGCCTTCAGCTTCGAGCTGCGGGTTGTAACGCCAGAGGTGCCAGTAACCGCACTCAACGGCCTTTGCCTCCTCTTCCTGGCTGTGACCCATACCGGCTTTCAGACCGTGGTTGATACACGGAGCATAAGCGATGATGAGCGACGGTCCGGGATAAGCCTCCGCCTCACGGATAGCCTTGAGGGTCTGTGCCTGGTCAGCACCCATAGCGATCTGAGCTACGTAAACATATCCGTAGGTGGTAGCGATCATACCAAGGTCTTTCTTGCGTACGCGCTTACCCATAGCAGCGAACTTAGCGATAGCGCCAAGCGGCGTTGCTTTGGATGCCTGACCACCGGTGTTGGAGTAAACCTCTGTATCGAGCACGAGGATGTTGACATCTTCGCCGGAAGCGATGACATGATCCAATCCGCCGTAACCGATATCATAGGAAGCACCGTCACCGCCGACGATCCACTGGCTGCGTTTAACGATATGGTCTTTCTCAGCGAGGATAGCCTTGCAGGTGTCGCAACCGCATTTCTCCATAGCAGCCACCATCGGCTCATAGAGACGATTGGTAACCTCTGCGGAGTTCTGGTTCTCCAGCCACTCTTTGAACATCGCCTTGAGTTCGTCGGAGCAGTCCTTGCACTCGAGACCCTGTTGCATCAGGTTAGCGAGGCGCTCACGCAGTTTGCGGTGGGCGATCTGCATACCTAGACCGTACTCGCAGAAGTCCTCGAAGAGGGAGTTGGACCAAGCAGGACCGTGCCCCTTCTCGTTGGTGGTGTACGGAGTAGAAGGAACAGAACCGGAGTAGATAGAGGTACAACCCGTAGCGTTGGCGATGATCTCGCGGTCGCCGACGAGTTGGCTGATGAGTTTGAGGTACGGAGTCTCACCGCAACCGGAGCAAGCGCCTGAGAACTCGAAGAGCGGAGTTGCAAACTGCGAGTTCTTGACATTCGAAGCGATGTCGATGAGGTGCTGTTTCGTAGCCACGTGCTCAACGCAGTAATCCCAGTTAGCAGCTTCGCCGAGTTGGCTCTCGAGATCGACCATAGCGAGTGCTTTGCCGACCTTCGGGTTACCCGGACATACATCGACACAGTTACCGCAACCGAGGCAGTCCATAACGCCGACCTGCATTCTAAAGTGCATACCCTTCATAGCAGCTGGAGCTTTCATCTCGCGGGTAGCAGCACCGTTGAGGCCTGCGAGTTCCTTATCGTCGAGCACGAACGGACGGATACAAGCGTGAGGACAAACATACGCACACTTGTTACACTCGATACAGTTGTCTGCGGTCCAAACGGGAACGAAAGCGGACACACCGCGTTTCTCGAACTTCGCCGTACCTGCAGGCCATGTACCATCCTCGATGCCCTTGAACGAGCTAACAGGAAGGAGATCACCGTCCTGACCGTTGATCGGACGAACGACCTTGGTGATGAACTCCGGTTCGTTGCCGTAGTCCTTTGCCTCGTCAGCGCCGAGTTTCGACCATGCGGGATCGATGTCGAGTTTCTTGTACTCACCACCGCGATCGACAGCTGCGTAGTTCTTATTCACAACGTCTTCACCCTTCTTACCGTAGGACTTCACGATGAAGTGCTTCATCTCTTCCACAGCTTTCTCTACCGGGATAACCTCGGTGATACGGAAGAAAGCAGACTGGAGGATTGTGTTGGTACGGTTGCCCAGACCGATCTCCTGTGCGATCTTCGTTGCGTTGATGTAGAAGACGTTGATCTTATGGTCAGCGAAGTATTTCTTAACCTTGTTCGGCAGGTTCTTAACGAGTTCGTCACCCTCCCAGATCGTGTTGAGCAGGAAGGTACCGCCGTCTTGCAGACCGCGGGTCACATCGTACATGTGGAGGTAAGCCTGTACGTGGCAAGCCACGAAGTTCGGCGTGGTAACGAGGTAGGTCGAGTGGATCGGTTCGTCACCGAAACGGAGGTGCGAGCAGGTGAATCCACCGGATTTCTTACTATCGTAAGAGAAGTAAGCCTGGCAGTATTTGTCGGTGGTGTCACCGATGATCTTCACGGAGTTCTTGTTAGCACCTACGGTACCGTCAGCACCGAGGCCGTAGAACTTAGCCTGGAAGAGCGATGCGTCACCCATAGCGATCTCTTCGCCAACAGGCAGGGAGGTGAAGGTGAGGTCATCGTTGATACCTACGGTGAAGTGG
>JAEEGH010018885.1_pt1 | contig 14526 bp, 13 predicted proteins | sample 9134181 | NCBI WGS metagenome assembly JAEEGH01 (sample SAMN16246544, study PRJNA631951) | gut metagenome | biome: gut microbiome; feature: rumen; material: DP-attached | host: Bos | place: Iran: Karaj | collected 2018-10 | reverse complement strand
GCTGCTTGCTGTGGCTTTCAATGCCATCGTAGGCATGTTGTTTGCCCCTATGTTGGGCGTTAGTGCCGCCTATGGTGCCGTTGGTGCCAATGTCGTGGCGGCTTGTGTAGGACAGATGGCACCTAATGGCGCATTGCGCGAGGGTGTCCTGGTTGAGATCTGGACTGGTGAGATGATCAAGCGTCTGCGTGCCGGTCTTGAAGCCACTTGGCTGGAGGGAGTTCCCGACAACAGCGCCGTTGTCAAAGCTGACTGCATCCATCTGGCAGATGTAGGCATCGATCCTGACGTGCTGATCAATAACACGACGTACCCGATTGACTTGCAGAACCTGGACGATCAGGACAAGACCATCAGCCTTGACAAGTTCCAGACAAAGGTCACTCCGATTACAGACGATGAGTTGCATGCCATCAGTTACGATAAGATGGGCCGCGTAGAGGAAAGCCACCGCAATGCCCTGAAGGATGCGGAGTTCCTGAAGGATGCGGAGTTCCTGAAGGCTGCCCATGCTATGTGCCCGACAAAGAACACTGCATCAACACCCGTGCTGGTTACTACCGGTCAGGATGACGGCACAGGTCGTAAGATGATGACCCCTGCTGATATTGTACGCCTGAAAGCAGCCCTTGATAAGGCCAAGGTGCCGATGGAAGGCCGTCGCCTTGTACTCTGTCCGGATCACGTGAATGACCTGCTTATGCTGGATCAGAAGTTTGCCAACCAGTTCTATAACTATGAGAGTGGCAAACCCGTGAATGCCTACGGCTTCGAGATCAACCAGTTCGCCAACAATCCTTACTACGGATCAGATGGCATCAAGAAGGCTGTTGGCGCCCAGATTAGCGCTACTGACCGCCAGGCGTCGTTCGCATTCTGGAAGGGCCGTGTGTTCAAGGCATCAGGTAGTCTCAAGATGTACTACCGTGACGCCCAGACCAATCCGCAGTACCAGCGTAACGAGATCAACTTCCGCCACTACTTCATTGCCCTGCCTAAGAAGGAAGATGCCAATGTGGCCATCTACAGTGGAACCGTTGGAGCAGCAGTTCCGGCACCAACCCCCACTATCAGCGGTGCCGATACGCTAGAAGTTTCCGCCACCCAAGGCAGTAATAATCGCACTTATGCCACAAGTAACGGTGCCGGTGTAACTGCGCAGACAGATGCAGAGTGGCTGACTGTGGCAGCTGACGGAAACAAGGTGACCTTCACACGTGAGGCATACGCCTACAGTGCCGAGGGCGACAATCCCCGTGTCGCCACCGTAACCATCGGCATTGCCGGTACTGAGGTGACGAAGACCGTGACTGTCAGCCAGGCAATGGCAGAGAACGTTTAAATCTGAGCTATGGCAAGGTTAAAGAGACTGGTAATCCATTGCACCGATACCCCTGAGGGCCGTGAGGTGTCCAGTGCCGACATCCGGCACTGGCACTGCGACCCGAAGAGCAAGGGCGGTCGTGGTTGGAATCAGGTTGGCTATACGGACATGATACACCTTAATGGCGGCGTGGAGCGTCTGGTAAAGAACAACGAGGACGAGAATGTGGATCCCTGGGAAATTACCAATGGTGCAGCGGGCTGCAACTCAACCAGCAGGCATATTGTCTATGTCGGCGGACGCACCAGGGATAACAAGCGTACAGCGGACACGCGCACAGCAGCTCAGAAGTGTGCGATGGCCAAGTATGTAAAGGATTTCCACCGGAAGCACCCGACCATCCTCATTGTTGGCCATCGTGACCTCCCAGGCGTCAGCAAGGAATGTCCGTGCTTCGACGTTGCCAAATGGCTTAAGGAAATAGGAATCAAGAGTTGCGATAATATCGCAACATACAGGACAAAGAAATAAGCTATTGATATGGAGTGGAGCGAAATTCTCAATGTAATATTCGGCACCGGGCTCGTAGCCACGATCGTCAGTCTGCTGAGCATCCGCAGTGAGCTTAAGAAAGCCCGTGCGGAGGCCGAGAAGGCTATGGCCGAGTCCGACACGGTGAAGATTACGAACACTGAGAATGCCACCCGGATATTGATTGAAAACATTGTAGAACCTCTAAAGGGAGAACTGAATGAAACAAGGAAAGAACTCAACCCCATCAAACGTGAGCTTGCCCGGCTCAGGAAGGCTGTGGAGGCTATTCAGTTGTGCCCTTATCGCGGTGAGTGCCCTGTGCTTGCAGAGTTGCAAGACGGTGCGGATGATGCCCCTTCCCGAAAGGACGGACAGCCTCAGGACCACATCGTCGGTGGAAATAGAAAGCCGAAGCGTCATAGAGCCAGCCCGTCTGGACTCGGCGGCAGAACTGCAAATCACGCCGGCTCAAATCGACAGCCTGCCAGCAGGTGCGGAGTACAGTGTACAGACGGCCCAGGCAAGAGCATCATTGCGGAAACAGCCGAGCGGGGGAGTAACTTTGAGCGCCCAGGGTATCAGTCCGGCGAAGGTGACGACCACGACGAAGGCGAAGTCTGATGCGGATGCCAAGGGGGCAGAGACTTTCAAGCCTCCCGAAGTGCATTTAAAGCATGACGAGAAGCCCTATAAATGGTATCAGGACGGTTTTGTTATAGGAACCCTGCTGTTTGCCATTCTCTCAATAACGGCCACCGTATGGGCTGGAAGAAAGAAGTGACGAAGGTTGCCGTGCCACGGCAACATACAGAACAATAACAATAAAAAAGGAAGAAAAATGGGAAAATACAGAGACGGAACAGACCTTATCCTGTCAGTAGGCGGTCACGCCCTCGGTCACTCTACAGAGTGTAAGATCAGCTACAAGGCTGAGACTGGTACGCGCAAGACCAAGGAGGCGGCAGCCGGTAAGTGGGATGAGAAGTACGTGAAGAGCCTTGGCTGTACTGTGACAGCAAGCGGTTTTGTGCATGAGGACGATGATGACAACAGCATCGACACTCTCCGCACAGCCTTCAAGAATGCGACTCCAGTAAGCGCCTCTTGGGCTTATCGTGACGGTGGTGCTGTTGACAGCGGACAGTTCATCATCACCTCTCTCGAGCATGAGGGCAAGGCCGGTGACGACGAGACCTATTCAATCACGTTGGAGAACTCTGGTGCCGTAGGTACCGTAGCAGCGCAGGAATAAGGTATGAACAAGAACGTATCTATCACTATCAAGGCAAGCGACGGCAAGACCTATCCGTGCCGTGTGACGCTGGGGGCCATGCGCCGTTTCAAGCAGGAGACGGGTAAGGATTCCGACAACATTGCCGGAGTTGAAGATCTGGCCGTTTTCATCTGGTGCTGCTGCATTTCCGCTTGCAAGGCGGACGGTGTAGCGTTTGGCGTGTCGCTTGATGACTTCTGTGACCTTGTGGACGTGTCAACGCTCAGCGAGTTCACTGAGGCCATAGCGCCAGGCGAAAAAAAAACGACGAAGTAGGAGAGCGCGTCACTATTGACGATCTCTTAGGCATTGCGGTGGGGCGCATGGGGATGAGCCTACAGGACTTTGACCAATGCACCCCACTTGAATTTGAGAAGATCTTTGAAATGTGGCACGATTCCCAGGATCTGGCTTTCAGGACCGGATGGGAACAAATACGGAACCTTGCAGTCTGCATACTCCAGCCTTACGCGACAAAGGCACTGGAGCCGCGCGATGTGATGGAATTTGAGTGGGACCAGCCAGAAAAGAGTACACCCGCAAAGAAGACCCGCGAGGAACGTGAGGCGGAAAAGCGACACTATGAAGAGGTTAAGAAAGCAAGGGGGCTGAGTTAGCGCTTCTTATAAAGCACGTCATCTGTTTCATGACACCTTAATGGTGAAGAGCAAATCCACAGGACAAAGGCGACTGCTGAAACGTGCATCCCAACATACCAACAGGCAGGCTTGTGGAGGAAAAGGCACAGGACAGAGAACAATGCAGCCAGAAGCATTGTCCAAAATGCCCCGAGCAACAATTTGCCTCTCCAATTCAACCTTCTCATAAGTTATAATCGAATCTCGCTGCAAAGATAATAAAAAAATGGCAAACCAGGTAACTTTTCAGATAAAAATTGAGACACTCGGTGCAGAAAACGTGAAAAACGTCACGATGGACGCCGAGGAACTGGGTCGTGTTGTGAAGGAAGTGACCGATGAACAGCAGAAACTAAACACAAAACTGCTTGACATCAACCAGGCACAACAGGCCATCCAGAACGTCACCTCAGGTATCAGTCAGATAGCCTCTGAGGTGTCGAAATATACGGCTGCCTATTCCGTCCAGGAGACAGTCGAGCGGAAAGTTGCCCAGGTTATGCGTAACACGATGGACGCCTCTGAGGCCGAAATCGAAAGTATCAAGAATCTGTGTGCAGCCCAGCAGGAACTTGGCGTTATCGGCGACGAGGTGCAGATGGCCGGAGCCCAGGAACTTGCTACCTATCTCGAGAAGAAATCCAGTCTCGAGAAACTTATCCCTGTGATGAATGATATGCTTGCCCAGCAATACGGACTGGAGGCAAGCCAGGAGAGTGCCGCCACCATTGCCACGATGCTTGGCAAGGTGATGGAGGGCCAGACGCAGGCCCTTAGCCGTTACGGCTACTCTTTCGACGAGACACAGGAGAAGATCCTTAAATTCGGTACTGAGGAAGAACGTGCCGCCGTTCTGGCAGAAGTTGTCAGTCAGAGCGTTGGCGGGATGAACCAGGCACTTGCCCAAACTGATTCCGGTAAGGCCAAGCAAGTTGCCAATACCATCGGCGACATCAAGGAGCAGATAGGTGCCTGTATGATCCGGCTGGAACCGTTTGTCTCGACACTTGGCGAGATCGGCATGGGTGATCAGGGCATCATGAGTGTCTATCAAGGTGTCAGAGGTCTGACGGTTGGCATAACTTCGCTAACCATTGTGCAGCGCGGTTGGAATACAATAACAGTTACATCTACCGCCATAATCCGCACCCTCACCACTGTTATGCGTGGTGGTACAGTAGCGGCTACGACGCTGGGAGTGGCCATCAGGGGGCTTTTGATAGCCACAGGTGTAGGTGCTGCCATTACCGTACTGACTATGGCCATCGAGGCCTTTACATCATCAAGTGATAAGGCAGCCGATTCGGCAGAGGATTTTGCAAATGCCCAAAGCGACGAGACCGCACAGTTGCAGCAGACGCGGGCAGCTCTTGAAATCAACATAGCAAAACTAAAGGACTTCCACGGATCCAAGGAGCAGGAAAAAAAGATCGTGGAGGAAATGAATAATACCTACGGCGAGACAATGGGCTATTTCTCCAGCGTTGCCGAATGGTATAATGCCCTTATCAAGAATAGCGATGCTTATTGCAGGCAGATGGTTATTGAGGCCAGGGCACGAATGCTGGCCAACCAGATTGCGGAGAAGGAGCAGAAAATCCATGACCTGAGATATGACGAAATCGGCAAAGCCAGACAATATAGCAAACAACGCGAGAAAAAGACCGTTGCGCACGTCGAAGACACGGGTCTTTACGGTGAGGGGAACGTGACTTATGAAAGGGTTGAGGTTGAGGGGACCAGTGATCTTGAAAAAGCGACCGCAGCCTATCGTGCAGAACGTCAGGCTGTAGCGGGCTTACAGAACCAGTTACGCAGCCTTGTCAAAGAGTCCGCCACTATAAAGATGCCAGTTTTTGGTGCCACTTCACGCCCCACTGGCGGTACTGGCGTCAAGGGCGGCTCCACGTCTGGAGGCAGTGATGACAAAAAGACTCCGGCTGCTGAGGGTAGCATCAATCGATATAAGGAACGTCTGGCAGACCTCAGGAAGCAGATTGAGGAAACTGGCGATGCTGACCTTGCCGCTAACATACAGAAACAATATGAGGCCCTTGAAGCGGAGTTCAAGGCCCACAAGATAAAGATCGGGCTGGAGAAGCCGGAACCGCAAGAGACCAAGACCTATATGGACTCTCTGCGGGAGCAGCTGGCGGCAGCCCAGAAGACTCTCGACAATGCTACCACCGTAGAGGCAAGGGTGGAAGCCATTGCCAAGGTTGAAGAGATACAAGCCACAATCGATGAAGCTACTCACGGCAAGGTTACTATCCAAGCAGTGACAGAGACAGGATTTGTCACTCAGGGCAGCACAGAGGACAAACGCCAGAGTGCCCAGAACGCCCAGACAAAAGCGAGCCGCATCCAGCAGGATTTTGAAATCGGGCTAATCGGCAAGGAAGAGGCTGAGGCCGGTCTTGCGGACATCAACAATAAATTAAAGGCTTTGGGATTGAAGCCTATAGAGATCGAGTTTAAAACCAAGGGTGAAGAAAAAGCCGCCAAGGCAATAAAAGGTGTCTACGGAAACATCAAGAGCGTTGGCAATGGTGTCAAATCTTTCACTCAGACACTTAAGAACAATGGTAATGCCTGGGACATGGTCACGGGTTGCATCGATGCGGCTATGCAAATGTATGCCGGTATATCCCAGATTATCGAAGCTGTGACTGCCACAAGTACGGCGGCTACTGCAACCGAGGTGAGCAACAGCGCCCAAAAGAGTGCCGCAAACACCACTGAGGCCACTACAAGCGTGATGGCCGCTGCCGGTGAGACATTCAAGGCCCACTCGAGCATTCCTTTTGCCGGTATAGCCATAGCGGCTGCGGCTGTCGCCGCCATGATTGCCATGATGGCGAGTCTGCCGAAGTTTGCCGACGGTGCCGTAGCCTACGGCCCGACGCTTGGCCTTTTCGGTGAATATGCCAATGCCGCCACCAATCCTGAGGTTGTGGCACCGTTAGACAAACTGCGCGGCATCCTTGGCGTGGAAGGCGATGGCGGCAAGGTCGATATAAGGTTAAGAATGAGGGGGCGCGACCTTGTGGGCGTGTCGAGTAAGAGGACCAAACTTGTTCGCAGATCATGAGTATGCAGACGATATATATGGGCGAGTTCGTGAGTCGCTGTGATGGCTCCCGTTGGCGTGTGTCGATCCTGCAAGAGCAGGGGGCGGTTTCGTCTGTCATCGGCCAGCTGGAGTTCCCAGGAGAAGAGCCCCTTTTGATTGAGTGGGCAGAGACCTCTAAGGAAGATGTTCTGTGTGGCAGTACTGCCACGCTGAAAGTCATCAGCCCTGGTGATCGCACCTTTTCCGAGCTGTATACCATCCAAGCCGGCAACATTGGCTTAAGGGTGGAGAGGGACGGTAACCTGTATTGGATGGGCACCCTCGACCCAGAGTTCTACGAGGAGCCCTATACTGACAATGAGGATTACGAGGTCGAACTGACATTCTGTGATTTCGGCATCTTCGAGCGCCTGAAATATAACCTTGCGGGTATGCAGACACTGGAGGCTATAGTCAGTGACGCGCTCAGCCGTGCCAAGATTACTGAGGACCTGTGCCAAGACTGGATCAGCACACAGTCGCCAAACGGTGGCGGGAGAATGGTGCTGGCCGACCTGAGCGTAAGAAGTGATAACTTCACCGATGAAGACGGTGAGGTTAGCAATATGAAGGAAGTGGTGGAGGGAATCTTGCGGCCTCTTGGCCTCCGTATGATCCAGCGTGGCGGCAAAGTGTGGGTCTATGACCTGAACGGTATCTATCAGGGTGCCAGCGTGGAAAAAATCGAATGGCATGATGATGACCAGATGTTGGGTGTCGACAAGGTGGCCAACAATGTCAAGATCTCCTTTTCCCCCTATGCGTCATCAGAGCTGATTAATGGCGAGATAGAATTTGGAGGTGAGTATTCTGTGGAGAATGTAGAGCTTTCGGCGGACCCAGGGGCAAGTTATTACTCATACTACCCAGATTACAGTGACGAACACCGCCAAGGCGGTAACTGGGACTATAACCTCATCAACTTTACCATATTCCTGAGCAATAGCGGCAAGGGGCTGGCCTATGTAAACAGTAGCGCCAGATGGTTTCATATTCTGCCTGTCGTAAAAGGGCCTTCAGAATGTGATGGTATAGCCTGGGGCTTCTATTCTGGTGGTCACGGTTCGCTGGAGAGCGGTTACCCGAAGAAGGTTCTGAACACAATCGGTAAGATAAGCAGCACAGAGGTAATGAGGACCAATCGCGTATTCCTGCCGAAATTGTCAAGTGACGGAATGAATAAATACCGTGTGAGACTATCCATGGAGCTGCTGATGGACTCCAGGTATAACCCGTTTAAAGATGCCGGTGCCGGCAACGAGGAGGAGAACTATGACAGCGTCAATGTATGGACGGGCTGGGCATTTGTTCCTGTTGCAGTAACCCTGTATGATGATAATGGTACGGCCATTTGCCATTACGTCAACAGCAACATAGCCACGGGTGCTTCTGCGGGTCATCTTGTACGTGCAGCAGGCAGTTGGGTGTCAGGCGCCGGAAGTTTCGGTGATGCGTATCTGGAATACTATGACCCGAGTGACCTGAGGGAAAGCGCAGGCATACAGGGGTGGAAGGCTAACAGACATTGCATGGGGCGCCCAGGTGTATCGGATACCGTTATCTATGATAGTTTCAAGGAGATGGATGATGGTGAATATATGCCATATCCGCCTAATGGCGGCTATCTGGAGGTCAAGGTGTTTGCCGGTGTCAACTGTTATGACTATGGCGAGGGTGGAGATTTCAATACGACACAGCAATGGGACGGCAAGGGTTTGTACGGCAAGATCCGGTGGCTGCTTTACAAGGCGCCAAAGGTAGAGATTGTAAGGAATAACCTGTCCTTTGAATCTGAGGAACTGGATGATATTGAGTACAAAGGTTATATCAACAGGGATGCCAAAGAAGAGATTTCGCTTGATACCATCTGCGGCACTTCTGCTAAGACATCGCCAACTGCAAGAGGAACGTATTACCGATCTTCTGACGGTTTGCAGATAAAGCAGATGACCCGTCAGGGACGTACCAATCTGGTGGAAAAGCTTCTGATTGGTACATTGTACAGTCAGTTTGCCACCCGGCACACGAAACTGTCAGGTACGGCATTCTTGATGAAGGGTGACTTAAAACTATATAGGGACGCCATGCAGAGCGGTAAAAAGTTTCTCATGCTGTCCGACCTCCAAGACGTTGACGCCGGAACAAGCGAAATGACTGTGGTGGAACTGACCCCTGATGAGTATGATGCCATTGAGTATGAAGGAGATTAAAACGACATTAAAACAGCATTAGTATGATTAAGCAATATATATCCGTAGAAAGGACACTGAGCCCCCGTCCCAGGTCGAGGCGCAGACGCGAGACACAGGGTGGCGGGAATACGGTCTCCCTTGGACAGTCAGAATACACTGGATGGTCGAAGGAGTCGGATTACGCCAAGGAGTCGGGTCATGCCAGGGAGTCGGATCATGCCAATAAATCGGATTATGCAGATACTGCGGGACATGCGACATCGGCCGGTACGGCCTCGGAGGCGAATCACGCCGCCAGCGCGACAAGTTCGAGCTATGCTACGGAAGCAGGTACGGCCTCGGAAGCGGCACATGCATCGTCAGCCGCTAATCTTGACACGAACTCTACGGACTGGACGAAGATACTGCGCAGGGATGTTGCTGACACGGCAGCAGAGGTGATTACCTTTGCCAAGGGAATCATCTCGACGATGGTGTCGAAGTTTAAGGCTGGCTTGAAAATCGGGGCAAATGACGAGTACGGCATTGACGCTAACGGTGACGCCACTCTGCGAGATATTAACGGTCGAAACACTACGACGGAGAACCTGACGGTGGCGAAGGAGGCTCACTTCTTCAAGCTGGTGGTCGACGAGATGATGTCGAACAAGGGCGCTATCATCGTGTCGTCGGCTAACTGCGTGGCCGAGATTGTAAGAGAATCGACGGACTACTATGACGTGTACTTCTCGAAGACGGACAAAAACGGTCGTTCGGTAGTAAACCCGTGGATGTTGTACGACCAGGCTCTGTGCCTGACATTTACGGGGCAGGCTGGTGCGTTCAGCGACAACAACGTCAAGAACAGGTACTACTGGCGAGTTATTACGGGCGTTACTGAAGATTCCAACTACCCAGACTATCACCACATTCGGCTGAGCAAGCACGCGGGATACTACGACGGCACGACGGCACCGGCAGCGGGCGACGAGATTGTGCAGCTGGGCTATCGTGGTTCTGCCAGCGGCACTGAATACCGCAAGTCGGCTGTGATACTGTCATCCTACCCCACGATGGATGCTGGCGTGACACCTCCATCACTCGCCTTCTACAAGGGCATCAATGACTTCAGCCTGAGCACTCACCGCTATACCTATATCGACGGTCTGAGCAATGAGTTCATCGGCAACTTCCGTGTGCTTGTCAACGGCTCCTATCAGAACCTGGCGACGCTGCTGGTGACGATGGAAGGAATCATCAGCAACGTACAGGCGACGATGCTGGTGGGGAATATGTTCGGCAACCTGACGAGCGGCTGGAAGTACCTGCCGAGCGGCGGTGCGTCGCGCTCGACGACACCCGTCAGGGGATGGTTCGGTACGTCGAGTTACTACGATGCCATTCTGTCGCCGAACGTGACGCTGACTGCAGGCAAGACCTACTGCCTGAGTTTCTATTCGGAAATCAACGGCATCTTCGTCAGCCTGTACTCGCAGAACGGGACACTTATTCGTAATCTGTCGTGCAGTGGGGTTGGAGGCGGTGACACCTTTGACAGCTACGAAAGGTATTATGCCACAGTCCAAGTGATAACAACTGGCACTTATTACCTGTCGTTCTACGACTCCGAGGGACAGACATATCTCGTCGGTATGCCACTGCTGGAGGCGGGCACGTCGCCTTCGCCGGCCATTATGTACAGCAGCGTGATTGCGCAGACTGCCAACCAGATTGACCTTAATGTAACATCAAAGTTGGGGCAGGCCGGTGTTAACATCAACGGATCAACGCGCGAGATAAACCTGATAGCCGGAAAGGTGAACTTCCTAACGAGAAGCGGGCAAACGAACCCGAAAATAAGCATCGACCCAGAGACCGGGTGTCTTCATGCTGTGGACGGTGAGTTCGAGGGTCGATTGACAGCCTCCACTTATGGCTACAAGGTTTATTTTGCCAGCTCGAGAACTAGCTTAAGATTTGACGACATACCAGCGGATGCGGACTTCTATGTGTGGAAGAACTCGACGGGGGAGATAACTGTCCCTTATGCCGGCAACAGTCCTGGCAAAAAAATCCGGCTTATCAATCCCGTCAAGCGTTCGCAGACAGGAGACTTGAAACTCTATGCGAGAGACTCTGGTAATGGGAGCGGCGCTGCGTTTGTGCTGCTGGACGCAGATCAGTCGCAAACGTCGGGGGCTGGTTATCCGATAGGCTATGTTGCAAAAATGACTTTGTGGTCGGATCCGGCAATCAGTCAGTGGCGTATTTTGGAAATGGAGCATCATCAATAACTAAACCTAACGGTAAGAGATATATGACAGATCCAGGAATAGACTTGAAGATCAGAGTGACTGCCCGTGCTGCAGGCTTTGACATGAGAGAAGATGATTTCTCAATAGAAATTACGACGGCCTGGGGCCGTGTCGTGAGGTTGCTGAGGAAGGCGGACACACTGGTAGACGCCGAAGGACGCTTTTATTTCACGCTGGACAACGTGGTGGCAGGTTCGTACTACGCGACTTTTACTGCCAGGCTGCCTGATGCCGATTTTGCCGACGGTCATCAGGAACTAAGGGTGCGTCATCTTCTGACGATAGTGGGCCGGGAATGGAATGGTGTACCGGTCTGTATCCCTGGTGGCTCGCCAGTTCTGTCGGTGAGTTACGAGGCAGTCTGGATGGATGGCAGTTCAGCGGGTGTTCCTCTGCCTTATGAGCCAGGCGAGAGTGAACCTGTGGGGATAGTGCGTATTCGCTACAAAGTCGTGGAAGTGTCTTGTGACGGGTATGTGACAGATTGTCCCCCGGATGGCATCGAGACGGACGTGATATACGTGAACCACACGAATGATGAGCACATCCTAGCGATAGCTTCGGACGGTGTTCAGACGCCAACTGGCAGGGACGTGATTCTGATAGTGCCCTCCGGGGGATATGCTGAGGCCAATTTTGCCAACATCGGCGGAACCGTATATGTACGTGGCGTTTGAAAAAAATGATATGCTATGAGAAGGAGGGTTCTGCAGAAAGAGACGCTGGAGGTTCGACCTCAGGAGGTGAGATGGATAGCGACGGATATACCGATAGAGTACCTTGTCTATTCGAACACACAGTGGCGGATAGAATAGTAATTAAACCGTTTTTAAACAATCAAAAAACAAAGAACTATGCATGCAAACTGGATTAGCCCGAACATCAACTCGGGCAGCGGTAACGGAGCAGTAAACGTTTCGGCCGAGACAGACAACACTGGCCGCAATGCCAGAAGTACTAACTTAACGTTCAAAGCTTCAGGCTGTGCGGACGTGGTGCGAACGGTGAACCAGGCTGGCAAACCTGAGTTTGTAACAACAGAAAGCGCAAAGTCTGTCGGTCAGAACGGCGGTTCTGCGATTACCATCACGGGTACGTCGAACTCGAAGAAACTGACCTTTGCGCTTGCGAACGGCAATACACTTCAGCTGACACTGCCATCTGCTTATGTCGCCAGTAGTCTTTCGACGAATAACGGTGCCGACATATCTGGTGATCCCGGTGCGGCACAAGAATACAACTTCAGCATTACATTTGCAGATCCTGGTGCTAACTCTACCATTGAGGAGCTGACGGCACAGTTGATTGTAACGGCAGATGGCGGTCAGACAGCTACTTGCACCATTACACAGGCTGCTGGAGACGCTACGCTGTCAGTAAGTCCGGCAAGCGTTAGCCTTGCGTGGAACGCTTATACCGAGGGCGATACTGCTGCGTTTACTGTTACTTCGAATACCAACTGGACTGTGGAGTAATGGCAGTAGTGAGAATCCCCTGGATGCAGGGCAGCGGCTACATTACCTTGACCTTTACGGGTCAGGGTAATGGCACCGTTGTCGTGTCGTCGGACGACAACGACCTGGACGATGTACGGACGCAGGTTCTTACGATCAGCGGCGGTGGTCTTTCGAAACAATTCACGGTGACGCAAGATGCGGCTCCGAATTTCCGTCTGGCGGACGGTCAATCTATGCGACTGGCTGACGGCAGTTATTTTAATGTAAAAGTAGAAGATTAATTTGTTATGTATAATTCACAACGTTACGGACAAGAAGTGGATGCAGCTGCCATGCGTGTAGTGCGAGATGCCACTACTGGTGCAAAGACGATTAGTGCAGCAGCTCCATCGACAATATATTCGTTTGGCACGATTAGCAGCCTGACGGTTAGTGCTATTACTGCGCCAGGTACATTCACAGAAACGGTAAACAACGTTCAGACCACATTTTACCTTGATGCCGAGTATGTCTTTGAGTTCACGCTTGGAAGTACGGTTGGCGCTATGAGCTTCCCAATTGCCGTGGTGTGGGTAGACGGTAGACCCGAGTGGAAGGCAAACAAGCACTACAGGGTGGTGGTGCTCTATAATGCGGGGGATGATCATTACTTCGCATACTGTGAGGGTACTTTAGGTGCTTTGGGTACAGCAGCAAGAAAGAATGTTCCTACAAGTGGCAATGCCTCTTCTTCACAAGTGGTGATGGGTAATGACACTCGTCTGACAAACAGCCGTACACCTACAAGTCATACTCATGGAAATATACAGAACACAGGAGCACTACAGAGTTCTGACGTTACTATTGCCAATGGTGACAAGCTGGTTATTACAGATAGTTCTGACAGCGACAAGGTTGCACGCGCTTCTGTGGCTTTTGACGGTTCTACCAAAACAAAGGCTTTGACGAAGAATGGTACGTTTGAGACGTTTGTTAGCACAGCAGCAAGTCAAGGTTTATCTGATACGGAGAAGTCCAATGCAAGAGCAAATATTGGTGCTGGTACAAGTTCATTTAGTGGAAGTTATAATGACTTGACGGACAAGCCTACAATTCCAACTATTCCTGCCTCTCTCCCTGCTAATGGTGGTAATTCTAATACAGTTAATGGTCACACAGTAAATAGTGATGTTCCTGCAGATGCTGTATTCACCGATACTAATACATGGAGACCTCTCGGAACTGGTTCAGATGATGCGTGTGCTGGAAATGATAGTAGACTGAGCGATGCGCGCAAGGCATCTAACATTATCTCCAGTTATAATGCAGTAAGCAGTAATCAGAGTAGTATATCATGTTCGTTAAGTACGACCGGTTGTGAGAATAAGATATATTATAACAGTGGTAGTTCTGATATTACTCTTGGTATAACCACTAATGCGAACACAATTGCTGTAGATGGAGTTGATAGTATTACATTGGGTGCTGGAAAATATGCAGAAATTAATTTCATTAGAATGACCATTAACGGTACTACTAAAATATTCATACGTTCTGTTTCTCAATAATCTTTAAAATATAACAACAATGGAAAATAAATATTTTTATATTAAGAAAAACAACGCACAACAAATCGTTGATTTTTCGGAGCCGATGGTTACCGACAATCTTGGTGAGACTTGGCAGGACTATGAGGACAACAAGTGGGTATTACTTAGTGATG
>JAEEGH010018884.1_pt1 | contig 14527 bp, 13 predicted proteins | sample 9134181 | NCBI WGS metagenome assembly JAEEGH01 (sample SAMN16246544, study PRJNA631951) | gut metagenome | biome: gut microbiome; feature: rumen; material: DP-attached | host: Bos | place: Iran: Karaj | collected 2018-10 | reverse complement strand
CGCGTCCAGTCCCTCTATGCCCGGAAGCGGCGGACTCAGGAGTTCCGTTGCCACGTTCAGGTAGGTGGGAAGCTGCAGGGCAAGGCCGTAGTAGAGCTTTTCGTAATCAAAGTCCTTGTTTCCGGACTTGTAATCCACTACTTTTACAGCCTTCAGATCCCTTGTTTCGCAGGTGTCGATCCTGTCGATCTTTCCCTGCAGGATGAACCTCTCCCTTGAAAGCTTAAAAGATCTCTCAAAGGCATATGGTCTAAAGTCCGTGTCCTTAAGCTGTTCCGTGAACATCTCGACGGTAAGGGTCAGCGCATCCTTGATCCTTTCAGTTATGTAGCGGTTTTTCGACGTGTCGGCAAACATGCCTGATTTAACGGAATCCACGGCTTCCATCGCGCATTGTTTTATGAGTGTTTCCCTTTCGGAGGCCGGGATCGTCACCCAGTCTTTTCCGTTTTCCTTAAGTCTCCTGCCGTACAGTTCCAGCGCGCGGTGGGAAATGTCACCGAAATCCGAACTCTGCAATCTGTAAGTCTCATTTTTACGGAGCAGAAGGCCGTAATTCAGGAAATGCTTAAAAGGGCATTCCGCAAAGGATTCGAGTCTCGAAATACTGCCGGTGAGTTTCTCTCCGTAGAGTCCCCGGGCTTCCTCTTCAGTGATCCTTTCCGGGACATAGTCTTCGGTACGGAGTTTTTTCTCGTTTACAGCCCGTTCTTCGGAAAGAGCGGTGCGAAGGCCGAAGTCGTTTTCCAGCACAGCTGTGACAGGTTCCAGATCCCCTCGTTTGATCACTTTAAGATCGGTGTAGAGATCCGCTATCTCGTTCAAAACAAAGGCGGGCTTCAGATGCTCGTTCCCGTTGGATGAGGGATAGGAGATCCAGAGTCTGGATGTGGGTTTTGTCAATGTCAGATAGATGTAGAATTTGTCGTTTCCTGCTTTTTTCAAATGAGAAGGGGACAGCTCTATGCCTTTATTTAAAAGGCTCTTTTTGTCGTTTTCGGAGATAAGGGCTTTACCCCCTGCAGGCTTCGGCAGCTTGTTCTCATTGGCACCCAAAAGAAACAACGCCTTCACCTGACTCAGCCTTGTTCTTTCAATGTCTCCCACGGTGATCCTGTCCGAACCGTGGGGTACCAGTCCCACCTTCGCTTCGGAAAGTCCGGCCTCGATCAGCCCTCTGTACTCTGTGGCTGTCATTTCCGAACCGCCCAGGAATTCTCTTGTCCTGTCCAGTATGTCGATCAATGCGTCATAGACGCTTGAATACTCCTTTGCTTTAAAAAACTCTTCCTTCTCTTCAAAATCGGCTGCTATGCTTTCCAGCTTTTCTTTGATCTTCCGCTTTTCAAGGAAAGCCTGCAGCTTGTCACAGAATTCCCCTGCAGTGACCTTTTTGGCTTTCAGGATCTCAGAAACCTCACCCATCAGGGCTTTTCTGATCTCATTCACTCTTTCAAGAGAGATCTCCTGTTTTCCGTAGAATTCCCGCTTAAATTCTTTCTTAAAAGAACTGCCCTTAAGTCCAAAGGCATTGCAGTAGTTTTCCAGCAGGCAGGCATCATCGAAATCCGTTTCCGAAAGGCTGTTCTTTGCATAGGAGATCAGAAGGTCCGTATCCGCTCCCTTTTCCATGAGCTTCAGAACGATCTCCAAAAAGCCGGAGCATTCATTTTCATGAAGTGTCTTTTTTCTGTCCAAAAAGAAACGGGCCTTCACTTTTTTCAGCTCGTTGCAGATCTTTTCGCCGTAGAGATCGATGTCCCCGCAGACCACCGCTATGTCAGAATAGCGGTAACCCTCGACTCTCACCAGCCTTTCTATCTCGGCCGCCACCCTTTTTGTCTCTTCTTCGGGATTTTTTGCATTGTAAACGGTAAGAGACTGATCCGACGGGACCTTGCTCCTGCCGTGTCGGAAGAGCCCCCGCTCAAGGGCATGAAGAACTTCCGTCTCGTATTTGTTATATCGTGTAAAGACAGGCGCTTTCACATCGCAGCCCACTTCCTCCGCCAGCTTCGTGAGTTTCATTATGGCTTCGGAACTCATGTGGTAAATGTCGTACTCCGGAAGAACCGCCTTTGAGGAAACCTCGTCTATGGTAAAAGAAACATACACATCTTTTCCGAGACGCAGGAATTCCTTAAGTATACCGTTCTGGGAAGGGGTGAAGCCCGTAAAGCCGTCCAGGATGAACACCGCGTTCTTTGCAAGGCCGCTCTTTTCAAGGATGTCTCCGAAGGCATCGTATATGCTCTCGTTGGTCATGATCTCATTTCCCAGAAAAGTCTTAAAGCCGGAAACAAGGGTGATCACGTCCTGCAGTTTTCTTTGAAGCACCGGCTCTTTGTCTGTGATCTTAAGTGTTTCCTTGAGATCCTCTTCCGTTATGCCGTACTGAAGAAGCTCGGAAAGAAGCGCCTTGGCTTCAGCCACGAAGCCCGCATGACGGGAATTTCGACCGTACATCACCAGTTTGTCCCCGCAGTCGTAAAGCACTTTCTTAATGATCAGGCTCTTTCCGATCTCGGGTATGAACTCGTGCTTAAGGCCCGAAAGTTTGGCAAATGCGGCATTTGCAAGCCTTGCCATGCTGGTCACGTCAATGTTTAAGATGCCTCCTCTGGGATGCACTTCCAAAAGATCATGCTGTGTCTGCAGTGAAAACTGCTCCGGAACCAAAAAATAGTACATGGTTTCCGGATGCTTATCCGCTTCCCTGATGGCTGTTTCAAACAAATATTTGGTTTTCCCGCTGCCTGCGGGTCCAAGTACAAAATGAAGACTCATGACACCCTCCGGTTGATATATGCTCTAATTGTATCCCACCGTGTTTGTAAAGTAAAGAATACTTGACTCTTTAATTCTAACACGGGGCATGGGGAAATTTTTGGGCATAAAAAAGATCATTGACCTCAAATATGAAGTCAATGATCCGTTTTTCTGTTATTGGGGTCTTGCAAATACAGCCATATAAACCGTGCAGCCCGATCCCGTTTCCTGCTCTATGATCGTTCCTATAGGGAATGCATAAGCTTTCACAAGATCGCCTTCAAAAGCGTCTACACTTCCGATGTAATAGATCGCAACTTCCTCGCCCCATGTTGTTCCGATGATGGTTGTAACCGTGTGCCCAAACAAGGGTGTTTCAAGGATCGTAGTAACGTAAATATCGTCGATCGCAACTAACTTTCTGAGATTCGGAACGATTGACTTTCTAATCTTCCTTATGTCAATTTTCTCAGCAAGCTTAGCCAGCGTGGCTTCATCAGCCTCAAAGTAAGACAGGTTATCGTAATAATTATGCTTTGTGATCTCTGTTACAGGTTCACCGATGGCTGCCCTGTAAAGAGTATTTACGGTCTGAAGCCTGTCGGGTGTGAAAAGCCCGTCCTTAAAATCACCCTCATAGACCAGATTTTCATTGCTTGAAAAAGTCATGGTCCCGTAGCCGTTGAACATTCCGTCGACGAATTCTCCTTCGTAGGTCCAGGCTCCATTATCGTTGGCAAAGGTTCCGTAGCCGTTCAGATAACCGTCGTAGCATTCACCGTAATAAGTGCCGGGAATCGCCCACAGATTACTTGTCATCTGATCTTCTTCCCACTGACCGCAGTAGATCTTAAGAGACAAAGCTACAGGCTCAACAGTGACGTCACATCTGAACTCGCTCCCGTTCGCACCGAAGATCTTGAGAAAGGCTTCCCCCGTTCCCAGTGCATAGACGGAATTGTCTTCATTTACCTGAAGGATCCCCTCGTCAGAGGAAACAACTTTCAAGATGGTGTCATTTCCCATAAGCATCTCGAATGTATCCGTGAGCTCGACTGTTTTGACCGTTTCCGCGATGAAAGGAGTGGGTGACGGTGTGGGCGTCGGCGTGTTTGTAGCAGTAGGCGTGGGTGTATCAGTGGGTGTGGGTGTAAAAGTGGGCGTAGGTGTGTATGTCGGTGCAGGTGTGGGTGTCGGTGCCGCTTTTTCCTGTGTCCCGCAGGCCGTTAAAACCATAAGGCCGAGAGCCAGTATCATAAGACTTACTTTTTTCATTTAATTATCCCCTTTTGATTTGTTAAGCATATGCTTTCCGAACCATCCCGCCGCAAGGTAGCTGAGTTCCGCAAGTCCCACGCCGGTGATGACGTCAGGGATCACATGCTGCTTCACGGTGAGTGTTGAAACACATATCGCGACAGCAAACAGCAGCGAAAAAGCCCTGTACCACTTCGGAAGGCTTTTGTTGCCCCGGACTGCGATCCAGCTGATCCAGCTGACAAAGCAGTGGATGGACGGAAGAAGGTTGTCCGCACTGTCAACGGTGTAGGTTGCCTGCATCAGGCGATCAAAAAGCCCTGTACCCGTGACCGTCGCCCTCTCCATGGTGGTGGGCAGGAAGACGAAGCAAAGGAAGCAGACCACTTCCCCCAGGTAATGGGCAAGAAGCGCCCGGTTAAAGCCACTCCTGTCGAACCTGGCTCCAAGGCAGTAATTGGCGATCCATAATGCATATGCACCCCAATATATCACAATTGTCCAGGGAAGAAAAGGTATTTTGGTGTCAATCCCCGTTGTGAAGTCAAAATGAAAGCTGTCACGGGCTATGATCCTTCCGAGGAAATAGATTGAAAAGTTAAAAGCTGCAGCTCCCGCAAGAAGCAGCAACTTTTTAACGGTTTTTGCATCAGGTCTCAATGTCATTTTTTTAATCTCCCTATAGCAGAGCCTATGGTCACACGGATCTCGGGGATCTCAGCATCTTCTTCGGAAAATGAAGCTCCCTTTCGGAGCCTGATCTTGGGATCCAGTTCCAGTCTGTCTCTCGTTTCTTTGTTCAGAAGCAGTGCAACAGTGGATCCCGCAAGTTCAAAGTTTCCCATTTCCGCGCCCTTTTTAAAACCCTTGGCGCCCTCCGAAAAGGTCACGCCGCCAACGGCCATTGCTCCGATCTCGATCTGTACCGCCGTTCCGAAGTGTTCCGTTTCCATCACGCTCCACCATCTGCGGTTAAGCCTGAAAACGGGGAAATGCCTTAAGGCTATGGGTTGTACGCTGTGAAGTTCTCCCGGGATGTAGACTGTTTTAACCGATCTTAGGTCATCGAAAAAACAGAAATGATGATAATCCGATGCTTCAAGTCTGAAGATCAGGCATAGCCCCCCTGCCAGCTGTTCCGCCACATCGCTTTCCGGGATCAGGTCCGGAACAGTGTAGATCGACTCCTTCATGGGGATCTCCAGATCGGAAGTGATCTCGTAGACTGAGAGAAGGCTGTCGCAGGGCGCGATCAGCGCATTGGGATCATCATCAAATTCGATGTCTCTTTTACGTGCAAAAAAATCGGCAAATGAAACGAAGTCCCTGTTTCCGTAGGGACTCATATCAATGCCGTTGTTTTTAATATATCGCCCTATCATGGGCTTTGAAGCTTTGGTGTGAAGAAACCACGCCACGGGGCGAAAGATCCCGATCTTCTGCATCAGACTGAAGATCCCTCTCCCGGCGGCTGTGGTGTAAAAAAAGTTCGCGTTCATTATACAAAATCCAGTGAAAAGATCACGAAGAAAACTTCCGCGATACCGCAAAGAAGAACGCAGATCTTTCCGAGAAGCTTAGGTTTCTTTAAAGGAACAGGAGTAAGGAAGAGGACTGCCATTACAAAAAGCGTTACTGTGGGCGCAATGGTGGTCTTCCATGAAAACACCTTGGTTGCGGCATTTACAAGCGGGAAGAAAAGTGCTGACAGAGTAACAGGAAGCCCGTAGTAGATCTCGCGTGACGAATCACTGGTCTTCTGACGTTCCTGCTCGTCCACGTTGAAATACGCCAGTCTGATCAGAGCACACAGAGCATACAAAGCGCTGACAGCCAATATCAGGTTGTTGTGAGGATTCATGCTGTAAGTGATGACAGCAGGCAAAACACCGAAACAGATCAGATCGCTCAAGGAATCGATCTGGATACCGAAATTCTTTTCCTGAACGGTACGTTCCTTTGTGGATGCAATGGCTCCGTCAAACATGTCGCAGAATCCCGCAAGCATGAGACAGATAATGGCAGCGCAGGTACTGTGCTCCAGAGCATATGCAATGCCAACGACACCGATCAGCATTCCGATGTAGGTCAGAATGACGGTATAGTTGTAGTAGCCCAAGGGCTTAAGTTTTGAGTTCATGTTTTTCTCTCCTTTTTCTTATAAATCCATATAACCCCTTATCATTTTATCAGAGAAAATCCCAGGCTGTAAGCAAGAATGCACCAGGGTTTCCCCAGAATAATGATCCAAATGAATTTTCTGGCAGTCATCTTTGAAACTCCCGTCAGATAGCAAAGATAGTCGTCCGGGAAGAGCGGTAAAAGCATAGCCATAAAAAGAAATGCCGTGTAGGACTTGCTTTTAGAGGCCCAGGTAGACCACTTGTGGTACTTGCCCTCCGGGAAAAGATCCTGCAAAAGCGGTTTTCCGAACTTTCTTGCAAGTAAAAAGGCAACAACGGAACCCAAGCCTATGCCCAAATAGTTGCAAAAGAATCCTACAGCGGGCCCGAACATAACGGAACCTGCCGCACATCCCAAAAAGCCCGGCAATACAGGGATAACGACCTGCATAGCCTGAAAAGCCGTCAGAATGACAGGACCGAAAACACCGTATTTTTCGATATATTTTTGTAAAGATTCGACAGAACTGAACTCACCGTCAAAAAATGCTTTTCCCAAAACCACGATAAAAACGAGGAGAACAGCAATCATCAAAATTGATGCGGCGTGGATCAGTTTCTGTCTGCGTGTCTTTCTTTCGGATCCTTTTTTTTCGGAGTTATCCGTTTCGATCTCCGCTTGTGCCCTGTCAAGGGTTTCCATAACAACCTCCTGTGTTAACGAATCACAGTATCCCCACTTGTTTTGCCGGCTTCTCCCCACCGGAAAAAACAATTTATAGTCATTTGCTTATATCACCCGTAAAAAAAAATATACCGTTTCAAAAAAAATATACCTCTTCAAAAAAAGAAGCACATAAAAACCCCCAAAGTGCCGTTTCCCGCATTTTGACTCCTAGCATCATGCCAGGTGGGTAACCGCAGCCTGATTTGCTGTCTTCCGCTGCGGCGACCTTCTGATCAGGGGAAGAACATCTTTCACTGATCAGAAGGCCGGCGATGAAGTTGCGGCCTGACATCCGTCACGCAATTAGGAATCCCGTTTAAAGTTTTGTAGGTTCAAAATAGCAAGGAGTTGTCGAACACTTCAGGTTGGGTGTAGTATAGCATCATTTACGGTTTATCTCAATATAAAATCGATAAAAACTAATTTATGGATTTTTTCGACGAACTGAAAAGACGCCCGTTTCAAGGTGAAGACCTTAATTTTTTGACTATTCGGAATTTTGTTCCGTTGAAATACAACTGTCCCTTGTGTTATAATAATAGAACAGTTCGTTTTCCGGGGGAGATCATGAGTAAACCGTCACTCAAGGCCAAGATAATATATGCCATGATCACAGCAGCTCTTTTTCTGGCAAATGCTTTTCTTTGCAAAGAGCCGGTCTTTTTGCTGGCAGGCTGCATCGCTGCCATGCTTTCCGCCTTCGGACTTTTCGGTCTGCAGGAACTTGCGGAAACTCCCGTGACAAAAGAATCTTCATCTGCTCTGAATCTTTCCGCAACCCTGTCTCTTTTTTTGCTGTCGATAACCGGCTCCGTGATCTTCATGAGCCTGGATGATCTTTTTAAAAGCACCCTTACACCTTCGAAGACCGCACTACTCCTTGTCATCGCCTTTGTAACGGCAGGTGCGGTGGTGGTTTTCTACGGAACACTTTACGATTCCCAGGGTTTTTCCACATCGGTGATCCCCGCCATCGCTTTTCAGCTGTCGGGGTGCTTTTTCATCTTTGTTTCCTACCATTTTGTTCCCATTCTTTTGAGCCTTTTCCTGATCCTTGCGGGACAGATTTCCGCAGTCTGTGTCATCGGCTCTCTTTTAAACAACTATACACCGCCCCACAATCGTTTCCGCTTTGCTTTTTTGCGTGTTCTTGCGGTGACGATCGCTCCCGTGGCCGCCTTTTTCCTTTTAAAGATCGCTCTTTTTTCCGGAAGGAATGCCTTTCTTTTTGCAACGATCCTGGACGTAGCGGTCTACGTTTCCCTGACTGCGGTCTACATCGTCATAAGAAACTCCCATTTCAATCTTTACACTGAAAGCGGGGAACATCTGGAACCTAAGATCCTTCGTGAATTTGTCAATCCTTCCGAGGGTCCCGTGACGTGGACAGAGTACCCAAGGCCTCAGATGAAGCGAAAGAACTGGATGAATCTGAACGGCGTCTGGAAGCTGAACGGAAACACAGTCTATGTTCCCTTCCCGCCCCAAGCCTCCCTGTCATTCCACAAAGGTCCGCTCAATAACGTGCTTTTTTACTCCACCGAGTTTCACGTTCCCTCCGAATGGAACGATCAGCGTATCCTTCTGCATTTCGGAGCCGTGGATCAGATGTGCGAGGTCTACGTTAACAACCGTCACGTCGGTACCCACGAAGGGGGCTACCTTCCCTTCACTTTTGACATTACAGACGCAGTAAACACCATCTTTGACAATACAATAGAAGTACGGGCCTTCGATCTGATCTCAAAGAAGTACCCCTACGGAAAACAGCGGATCCCCAGAGGCGGCATGTGGTACACCTCAGTCAGCGGCATCTGGCAGACAGTATGGCTGGAGCCGGTTCCCAAGGATCACATCCGCCGTATTAAGATCACTCCCGATCTTACAGGCATACACTTAAAGATCGTGATCGACGGTGTACCGGACTGCATCGGAAAATTTTCCATCGACATCCGGCTGCCGGGCGGAAAAGTCTGGCACAAGGAAAGCACGGATACAAGACAGTACATAAACCTTGAAGAAGCCTACCGGAGTGTGGGACTTTCGGAGCCTTTACGTTACTGGACACCGGAATCCCCCTATCTCTACGTGATGAAGATCCGTTACGAATCCGACGAGATCGAGACCTACTTTGCACTGAGGACGGTGGAATTAAAGGAGATCAACGGCATTCCAAGGATCACACTGAACCGGAAACCGATCTATCTTCACGGAGTGCTGGATCAGGGCTATTACCCCGACGGCATCTTCACTCCCGCTACCGCAAGAGAATACGCCAAGGACATCATGCGTATGAAGGAGCTGGGTTTCAACTGCTTAAGAAAGCACATAAAGATCGAACCCGAGATCTTCTACTACTACTGCGATACCCTGGGGATGCTGGTCCTTCAGGACATGGTGAACAACGGAAGGTACAGCTTCTTAAGAGACACCATCATGCCCAACATCACCACAAAGCACAAGTCGGACGTGGGCAGATGCCATTCCAAAAAGCGTAAAGAGTTTTTCATTAACCACAGCCTTGAGACACTGAGACACCTCCACAACCATCCTTCCATCATAGCCTACACCATCTTTAACGAAGGCTGGGGACAGTTTGACAGTGATGAGGTTTTCGAGATCCTTAAGGCCAAAGACGGGACCAGGCTCTACGATTCAACCTCAGGCTGGTTCGTCCAGAAAAAGAGCGACTTTGACAGCCGCCATCAGTACTTTAACAACGTGTTGTTCACACCGGGCATAAGGCCTCTTCTGGTTTCGGAATGCGGCGGCTTTTCCTACATGATCCCGGAGCATTACTTTTCGAAGTACAACCACTTCAGCTACGGCATTTCCCGTTCTTCAGCAGAGCTTACTGCTCTGGTCCGCAAAATGTACGATGAGATGCTGTTTCCCATCATCGAAAAGGGCGGTTGCGGCTGCATCTACACCCAGCTGTCCGACATCGAAGACGAGACAAACGGCCTTTACACCTACGACAGAAAGATCTGTAAAGTGGATAAGGACGAAATGCTGAAGATCAGAGAAGAGATAGATAAGAGACTCAATGAAGCTGTAACATAAAATAAGCCTCGGAGGGGTAATTGCCCTCCAAGGCTTATTTTTATTCATCCATCTCACCAATGTAAGAAACTTTTATATTATTTGCCTTGATCTGCTTGTTCATTAACTCCTTCAATTTGATTAAAACACTTTCAGGGGCGAAAGAAACGTCAACCTCAAATTCAACATCAGGATTGAGAGTGTGAGCTTCAATGATCTTTTTTTCCAGTTCCTCCAGATCTGCACAGTGTTCTTCGTAGAATGTAAAGTTCTTCTTCCCTGCAGTTATTTTTATTTTTGAAACCGTTGTGTAAGGATGAGGCGTGGGGGTGGGTGAATTTATGGCTTCCTGAACCTTTTCCTTCCCTTCTTCAATAACTTCCTTGGTGTTGTCCACAAACTTGTTCACGGACTCTTCGGTTATGTTGCCATCCTTATCCACAAGTCCGACTGCCTTTCCGATACCGAAGCGGTCTCCTCCGAGTATGGAGCCGATCACAAATGCCAGCCCGACTATGGCGATAAATAATATTGTTTTAATAAGTTTCATTCTCATCTTCCTCCGTTGATTCTATTATTGTTTTATACCAGACTCTGTCTTTGTATTTAGATGTTATTTCTGTAAGGGCATTTTGAATAGCCAGTCGATCCTGCTTAAAAATATCATCCAAATTATAGGTAAAGATCACATAAACCTGTGCGTCATCAGAAAGCAGGGCTTTATCTATACCTTTCACAAGATTGCCTTTCATGGTCTCGATAGCCTGAGTCCGTTCAAAATTAGTGAAATATTCAACAAAGACATCCTCATCATTGCTTTCAGCTCTTCCATAATACATTGTTTTATATATGGGATATTCATCATCCTCAGGATCTTCGTAAACGTTTTTAGCGCCGATATTGTAAACATATATCAATCCACTGAGATATTCGTAACTCTTGTTTTTTAATTCTTCATTTGCTATCCTGGCCAGTAATTCCTCTACGTTACCTTCACCAAGTTTTATTTGCGCTTTTTTTAATTCCCTTGAGATCTCTTCCTTTTCCCCGGAAAGCTTCAGGTAATCTTCCTTTGCTTTATCCAGCTCTTTACCGGTTTCCTCTGCTTCGGTTTTGATCTCCTGCAGCTCGCGGTCCCTGTTTTCCAGTTGAACCGTGTAATCCTCTGTCAGGCGGATCTTTTCCGCTTCCGCTTCATCCAACTCATTTCGCATCTCTTCCATGGTCACGTTCGCGGCTGCAACCTCAGCTTCGGAAGCTTCAACCATTTTACTGTTCTCGATCATGACCGCGAAGATCAGGATCATTACCACATCCAGAAGGGAAGTGAGCTCGATGACGATATCACGGGTTCGTCTCTTCCTCATCCTCTTCTCCTCTCCGTACTGCAGTTACCTTGATCCTTTCCTTGTCATCCACTATCTCGATGTCGCCCTTGCCGGCTTCCTCCAGCAGGTTTTCAACCGAATCCACTACTCCCAGGAATGAGTCCAGGGGTGCGGAAAGGATGGCATCCAGACATTTGAAGATGACTGCCCAGATCACACCGTTAAGTGTGGTGGTAAGCGCCACCATAAGGTTTGACATGAGATCCGCAGAATCCGCCACGGTGATCAGCGCCGCAACTGTTCCCATGATCCCCAAAAGCGGGAAGATGGCTGTCAGATTGGCGTAGATCTGATAAAGAACAAGAAGCGTCCTTCCGATACTTCTGAGTCTCTTTCCCGTATTCCTTGACACCTGCACCCTGGCAGCAGTTCCTGTTACCAGTTCCCCTTTGGGGTAGCGTATCGTGTTACCGATGGCCCTGACCACCAAAGAAGCAATGAATATGCATGCGTTGATCCCGGCAAATATGAAAATGATCATATTGTCGTTTTCTGAAATAAAAGAGGCCATTCCCTTGAAGCCGTCCATATTTTCTCCCTTCGAAGCATTTCCTTTTATTTCGGCACCCATTGTAAGGTGCCCGTAAAACTGTCTGTTTTTTAATATAACATATTTTTTAGTCAATTAAGTGTCAGGAAAAAGACAAATAAGCATGATCAAGATCCATAATAACTCCAAAAGTCCAACAAAAGCCGTCTTTTCAAGCCTCTTTTTTTGGGGGGGTAAGGGAATCTATGCGTGACATGGTAATCGGGATGTGTTATCATTTAGCCCGAAAGGATTTAAAATGATAAAAGAGATCACGAGCCAAATTGCATATATTCCCGCATCAGACTCCCCTCTGTCCGCAGACATCGGACTGATAAAGGGAGATAAAAGGATCTACGTTTTTGATACGGGGGACGGGGATGCGGCCTGCAGGGAGCTCAAAGAATACCTGCAAGGCTTTCAGCACAAGGAAACCTGCCTGATCGTTTCCCATTTTCATAAGGATCACACAGGAAATTTCAGCCGTCACGATTTTTCCCGCACCTACGTGGGTTCATTCACAGCGAAGTACGTAGCTCCCTCGGAGATCGTCACTGCCCCTGTGGTGATCGAAGACGGCGTAAAGCTCACGATCTTTCCTCTGCCCTCATCCCATGCGAAGGGCTCCCTCGGTCTCATGGTGAACGATGAATATGTTTTCCTCGGTGACGGAACCTACCCAAACGAAGCAAAAGATGAGGCTGTCTACAACCGCGGTCTCTTACAGGAGGAACTGAAGGTCCTGACAGCGCTGCCCGCAGACAAATTCCTGCTGAGTCACAAGCCCAGGTTCATCTACCCCTCCAAAGTTGTGATCCGCGAACTTGAAAGTGTGTATGACAGGCGTGTTCAGGGGGAAGCATACATTAAAGCATAGGAAACAATTTTAAACAGAAAAGGTGAAAAAATGAAGCAAACCATAATCAAAAAAACAAACAGCAACAGATTATTTACACACCTATCTGCCTTTGCCGCGATCATTTTTCTTTTGACCGCCGGTTGCGGCAATTCGGATGGGCCGGCCCAATACGATGGTCTGACAAGCCTTAATTCATTCACTGCTGCCACATTGGACGGCAATGAATTTACCGAAAAGAATTTTTCCGACTACGATGTGACCATCATCAATGTATGGAGCACCACCTGCGGTCCCTGCATAAACGAGATGCCCCACCTCGCTGAGTATCAAAAGAATCTTGACGATAATGTTCAGATGATCACGTACTGCATGGACGGCTCCTCAAAGGGTGACAAAGCCCGTGAGATCCTCGACGGATCCGGATACGAAGGCATCACACTGATCGAAGGTGACAAGGATCTGGAAACATTTTCAGATGAGATCAGGTACTTCCCCACAACGATCTTTGTGGACAGCAAGGGTAACATCATCGGAGAAGCTCTGATCGGAGCTCCCTCCGATTTCAAAAAGGCCTATGACGTAAAGCTCAGCAACACATTCTTACTTCTCGGAAAGTAGGTGTTCATTGAAGAACAAACAAAAGCTTATCATTAATATAATAAGAGCAGCCCTTCTTCTTTTGGGAATAACCTTTATCCTCATCGGAATAAGCAGAGGCGAACAGGGCGAAGTCTTAAGGAAGGCGGTGAAGATATGCCTGGAATGCATCGGGATAGGCTGAAGCCTTCGGAGAAAGAAAGACGCCACAGCAGATTCAGCCTGATCTTCCGTATCGCAACCGCTGCCCTTTTTAACGGATACGTGGCAGGCTTTGTGAAGGGCAGGATCTTCACGGGAAAAAGCAAGATCGTTTGTGTACCCGTGTTAAACTGCTATTCCTGCCCCGGAGCTTTGGGCTCATGCCCCATCGGCGCCTTACAGGCAGTGATCGGTGGCGGCACACACAAATTTTCTTTTTACGTTCTCGGAACCATAATGCTTTTCGGAACCGTTCTCGGAAGACTGGTCTGCGGCTTCCTTTGCCCCTTCGGACTGATTCAGGACCTGCTCCACAAGATCCCGTTAAAAAAGATCAAGGTACCCGCAAAGGTCGATAAGCCTTTGAGATACCTTAAATACGCGATACTGATCCTTCTTGTACTGATCCTTCCCGCCTTTGCCACAAATGCCTACGGCTTGGGAGATCCTTACTTTTGTAAGTACCTCTGCCCCGCGGGAACTCTTGAAGGCGGTGTGCTTCTCATGATCCTCGATAAAAGTCTCCGCCCCCTTGCAGGTGCATTGTTTACATGGAAGGCAGCCATTTTGATTTTCTTTCTGGCAGGTTCCGTTTTTATAAATCGCTTCTTCTGCCGTTATTTCTGCCCTCTGGGCGCCTTTTATGCGCTGTTCAACCGATTTGCTATGTATCGCTTCGAGGTCGACCATGCGACCTGCATAGGATGTAAGAAATGCGAGCAGGTCTGTCCCATGGCAGTTAACGTTGTTGAAGCTCCCAATTCCGCAGAATGCATAAGATGCGGCAAATGCAAAGCTGCGTGCCCCACAGACAGCATTAAGTGTACTATGCCCTTACTAATGCTTAATAAAAAAATCACTTGAAAAATATCTCTTTTGTGTTATAGTGTCTTTAGAAAGAGTACCCATTCCAAAAGGTGGATGCACTCAGAGAACAGGTGAAATGCCCTTACGGGCACCGCCTCACTCGGTTGCAGACGAGTGAGGCATTTTTATTTTCGCTTACTCTTTCTTTTGTCAAGAAAGGAAAGCAGT
>JAEEGH010018882.1_pt1 | contig 14528 bp, 10 predicted proteins | sample 9134181 | NCBI WGS metagenome assembly JAEEGH01 (sample SAMN16246544, study PRJNA631951) | gut metagenome | biome: gut microbiome; feature: rumen; material: DP-attached | host: Bos | place: Iran: Karaj | collected 2018-10 | reverse complement strand
CGGCGTCCGGCCCCATTGCAGGCCGCCCGGGGCCATCCCGGCGCTCGCTCCCACCACGGGCTGCCATTTCTCCAGGTCCACGGCATAGGCCCGCGCCAGGGAATCCAGCCCCTGCGGATAGATCACGCGGAAATGCTCCGTGCCCATCTCGGACCAGCGGCTGAACGGGTCCGACCCGGCCTGGAAGAACTGGGCCGAGGCGGTCGTCCCGGCCAGGAGGCCGGCGGCGAGGAGGAGTGTCCGGAAACGCTTCATACTGCAAAACTAACCATTTTTTCGTAACTTTGTGTGACCTGTTTTGAAGACTATGCGCAAGTATTTGATACTCTTCTCGTTCGCGGTCCTCTGCGCCTGCGGGCCCCGGGGCGGGAAACCCGCGTCGGACGCGCCGGCCCGGCGGGACTTCCCGCAGGTGGAGGTCCCGTCCATGTACACGGACCCGCTGGAGCGCGCCGGCTACGCGGCCGGCCATTTCTGGGACCGGTTCACGGATACCGCGAAAGTGTATGCCTGTGATTCGGCCACGGTGAACGGCGTGCCGGTGGCGGTGGTGGAGTCCCAGATGGGCCTGTTCGCGTCGCTCCTCGGCGAGCTGCCGGCGGACCAGGGCGCCCGGGCCGTCGGCAGCCTGTACGACCGCGCCGACGCCTTCGAGCGGAAGTTCCCGGATTCCAACGTGTTCGAAGAGCTGAACCGCCTGACGAGGCACTACCTGTACGACCCCAATTCCCCGGTCCGCAACGAGGACTTGTATTTCTTCTACGTGGATCGGCTGGGCAAGTCGGACCTCATCGACAACGGTTACCGGATGGGCTATGAATGGGACGCCCGGATGTGCAGCCTGAACCGCGTAGGAACGCCGGCGGCGGATTTCTCCTTCACCGACACCCGCGGCCGGGTGCGGACGCTCTACGGCGTGAAGGCGGAGTACACCGTCCTCATTTTCGGCAATCCCGGCTGCCAGGCCTGCCAGGAGATCATGGAAGACATGGAATCGACCCCGGAAGTCGCGGCCCTCGTCGCCTCCGGGCGGCTGCAGGTGGTGGACGTGTATATCGACCAGGAAATCGACGACTGGCGGGCCCACATCCCCGATTATCCCGCCACCTGGATCAACGGGTACGACCACAACTACGCCATCCGCACGGACCTCATCTACAACGTCCGCGGGATTCCGTCCATCTATCTGCTGGATGCGGAGAAGACCGTCCTCCTGAAAGACGCAACGCCGGAGCGGGTGCTCACGGCGTTGGCAAATCTTTGATGTCAGCTGACCTTTAAGCGGTAAACACCCAGATGATCGCCTCCTCGAGGACTTCTCCGGGGCGGAGGACCGTCGTGGGGAAGGCGGGCTGGTTGGGGGCGTCCGGCGTGTGCTGGCACTCGATGGCGACGGCGTCGTAGTCCTCGAACTCGCGGCCGTACTTGCCGGTCGGGCTGCCCTTGAGCCAGTTTCCGGTATACACCTGCACCGCAGGCTGGGTGGTGAGGATCTCCACCTTGCGGCCGGACTTCGCGGCCCAGAGCTCCGCGCAAGTGGACAGCTGGCCGGGCATGGCGCCGTCGATGAGCCAGCAGTGGTCGTAGCCCTTGCCGATCTTCAGCGCTTCGAAATCCGCCCGGATGTCCTGGCCGAGGGGCTTCGCCTCGACGAAGTCCATCGGGGTGCCGGCGACGTCGGCGGGCTCGCCCAGCGGGATCTGCGTCGGGTCCGTCGGGAGGTACTGGGAGCAGTTCAGCTCCAGCTTGTGGTCCAGGACGGTGCCGGAAGCCTCGCCGTCCAGGTTGAAGTAGACGTGGCTCGTGAGGTTGGCGACCGTGGGGGCGTCCGTTTCCGCCGTCAGGATGAGCTTGAGCTCGTTGTCCTCGCTCCACTCATAGTGCGCGACGGCCTTCAGGTTGCCGGGATACCCGGCCTCGCCGTCCTCGGAGAAGTACATGAATTCCACGGCGTCCCCTTCGATGCGGCTGTCCCAGATCTGGTTCGCAAAGCCGTTCGGACCGCCGTGCAGGTGGTTCGGGCCGTTGTTGATGGGGAGCGTGTACTCCTGGCCGTCCAGCGTGAACTTGCCGTCCTTGACGCGGTTCGCGAACCGGCCGGGCACCTTGCCGCAGCAAGGGCCGTCGCCGATGTAGTCCAACGGGTTCTTGTAGCCGAGCACGACATCGTCCAGCTTGCCGTCCTTGTCCGGGACGACGATGGAGACGATGGCCGCGCCGATGCTGGCCAGCTGCACATAGGCGCCGGAGGCGTTCTTGAGGGTATAGCGGAAGATTTCCTTTCCGTCCGGGGCGGTCGCCCACAGTTCCTTGGTGATTTCCATATCTTTTTGCTTTAGATTTCTCGACTTCGCTCGAAATGACAATAAGGTTCGCTCGAAATGACAAGGGCCGTTTCGTGTCTTACAAATATAAGGATTTTTAGGAATTATCCGTATATTTGCAACCTATGAAACAATACCTGGATTTGCTGCGACATATCCGCGCCCACGGCGTGATGAAGGAGGACCGGACCGGGACCGGCACGCAGAGCGTGTTCGGTTACCAGATGCGGTTCGACCTGTCGGAGGGCTTCCCCCTCCTGACCACCAAGAAGGTCCATCTGAAGTCCATCATCTACGAGCTCCTGTGGTTCATCGCCGGCGATACGAACGTGAAGTATCTCCAGGATCACGGCGTCACGATCTGGGACGAGTGGGCCGATGCCGACGGCAATCTGGGCCCGGTCTACGGCCACCAGTGGCGCTCCTGGCCGGCTCCGGATGGACGGGCCATCGACCAACTTTCGATGGTCATCGACACGATCAAGCGGAATCCGGACTCCCGGCGCATGCTCGTGACCGCCTGGAACCCGGCCGAGGTGGACAAGATGGCCCTGCCCCCTTGCCACTGCCTCTTCCAGTTCTACGTGGCGGACGGGAAGCTCTCCTGCCAGCTGTATCAGCGGAGCGCCGACGTCTTCCTGGGCGTCCCGTTCAACATCGCTTCCTATGCCCTCCTCACGATGATGATCGCGCAGGTGTGCGGCCTTCAGCCGGGCGAGTTTGTCCATACCACGGGCGATACGCACATCTACCGGAACCACTTCGAGCAGGTGGCCACCCAGCTCTCCCGTGAACCGCGTCCGCTCCCCCGGATGCGGCTGAATCCGGAGGTCAAGTCCCTCTTTGACTTCAAGTACGAAGATTTCACCCTGGAAGGCTACGACCCGTGGCCGGCCATCAAAGCCCCTGTCGCCGTCTAGCTATGGAAAAGAGCCTCATCGTCGCCGTCGCCGACAACTACGCCATCGGCCGCAAGAACGCCCTGCTGTGGAACCTGCCGGGCGATATGAAGTATTTCCGGCAGCAGACCACCGGAAACGCCGTCATCATGGGCTGGATGACCTTCCAGTCCATCGGACGCCCGCTTCCCAAGCGCCACAACATCGTCATCTCCCTCTTCCCCTGGCCGGACGCCCCGGAAGGCGTGACGGTCGTCGACAGCCTGGAGGCGGCCTTTGAAGCCGCGGAGATGGCCGATCAGGTCGGCCATGACGGAACGGCGTTCGTCATCGGCGGGGCGTATACGTACGCCGAGGCGATGGAAGTGGTTGATACCATGCATATTACACACGTGCACGACGCCCCGGAGGACGCCGATGCCTTCTTCCCCGTCATCGACCCGGAGATCTGGCGGGAGGACAGCCGCAGCGAACTGCAGGTGGACCCCGCCACCGGCATCACCTACGAATTCGTGGTGTACCGCCGCCGGTAAACCGGAACAGAACGAACTTGACACATGAAAGAACGTGAGAATTTCGGCAGCCGGATGGCTGTCATCATGGCCTTTGCCGGCAGCGCCATCGGCCTCGGCAACATCTGGCGGTTCCCGTACCTGGTGGGCCAGGACGGCGGCGCGGCTTTCGTCGTCATCTATGTCATCGCCACGCTCGTCATCTCCCTGCCCATCTTCTTCGCCGAATCGGTCGTAGGCCGGCGTACCGGCGCGAACTGCCGCGGCGCGTTCATCGAGCTGGGCAAAGGCACCGCGTGGCCGTACCTGGGTTTCCTGATGGTGTTCACCCCCCTGTGGATCGTCTCCTACTACAGCGTGGTGGGCGGCTGGTCGCTGGAGTACCTCGTGCAGGCCCTCCGGCTGGATTTCATCCACACGTCGCCGGATGCGATGAGCGGGTCGTTCGAGCGCTTCATCTCCCGGACCTGGGCCCCGCTGGGCTTTCACCTGGCCTTCCTGGCCGTCACCGTCGCGATCGTCGCCCTCGGCGTGAAGTCCGGCATCGAGAAGTTCAGCAAGTTCTGTCTTCCCGTCCTGTTCGCGCTGGTGGTGATCATCGCGGTGTACTCCCTCACCCTTCCGGGCGCGCAGAAAGGCGTTGCATACCTGTTCAAGCCCGATTTTTCGAAATTGACCTTCGGCACCTGCCTGGACGCGCTGGGGCAGTCGTTCTATTCCCTGTCGCTGGGCATGGGCATCATCATCACCTATTCCTCCTATGTGAGCAAGAAGGAGAACCTGATGGTTTCCGGCGCGGGAACGGCCGTTTCCGACATGCTGTTCGCCATCCTGGCGGGCGTCGCGATCATGCCGGCCGTGTTCGCCGCCGGCATCGAGCCGGGCAGCGGCCCCGGCCTGATCTTCGACACGCTCCCGTACATCTTCGCCCAGATGGGCCTGCAGATGCCGTGGATCAGTTCCATCGCCGCCATCCTGTTCTTCCTGACCATCCTGTTCGCCGCCCTCACGTCGTCCATTTCCCTGATCGAGGTGGGCGTGGCGTATCTCACGGAGGAGCGGGGCTTCAAGCGTGGCTGGGCCTGCGTGTTCCTGTTCGTCGTCACCGGCGTCCTCGGCGGCCTGTGCAGCCTGTCCTTCGGCCCGCTCGCGGACGTGACGGTCTTCGGCATGGGCTTTTTCGACCTGTTCGACACCGTCGCCTCCAACGTCCTCCTCACGGTCGGCGGCCTGCTGGTGGTCCTGTTCGTGGGCTGGAAGATGCCCAAGGCCGATGTCTTCGATGAGCTGACCAACGGCGGGACCAAGCGCCGCAACGTTCGTCTGTTCAACTTCTTCTACTTCCTGATCCGGTACGTCGCGCCCGTGGGCGTCGCCATCCTGATCCTGTCCAACCTGCTATGACGCCCCGGGAGAACTTCGGCAGCCGCTTCGCGGTGGTGATGGCCATGGCCGGCAGCGCCGTGGGCCTCGGCAACATCTGGCGTTTCCCCTACATGGTGGGGGAGCACGGCGGCGCGGCCTTCATCATCCTGTACGCGCTGGCGAGCTTCATCCTGGTCCTTCCCATCTTCTTCGCGGAAACGATCATCGGCCGCCGCAGCCGCCAGGGCACCTTCGGGGCCATGGAAAAGCTCGCGCCCGGCTCCCGCTGGAAATGGCTGGGCCTGCTGACGGTCTTTGCGCCCATCATCATCCTGAGCTACTACAGCGTCGTGGGCGGCTGGTCGGTGGAATACCTGTTCAAGGCGGTGTGCCTGGACTTCACGAGTACGCCCCCTGAGCAGATCCAGGGCTTCTTCGGCGCGTTCATCTCCTCGACGGGCGGCCCCATCGCGGTCCATACCATCTTTATGCTCCTGGTCGCGGGCATCGTCCTGGCGGGTGTCAAGAAGGGCATCGAAGGTTTCACGAAGGTCACGATGCCGGTCCTGTTCGTGCTCATCGTCGCCCTCGCCGTCTATTCCGTGACGCTGCCGGGCGCGTCCGAAGGCGTCGCCTACCTCGTCAAGCCCGATTTCTCCAAGGTCGATGCGCGTGCGGTCGCGGCCGCCATGGGCCAGGCCTTCTTCTCGCTGTCGCTGGGCGTGGGCACCATCCTGACCTATGCGTCCTATATGCGGAAGGAGGAGAACATCCTGGCGTCGGGCATCGGCACGGCCGTTTCGGATCTGCTGTTCGCCATCATCGCGGGCTTCGCCGTGATGCCGGCCGTGTTCGCCGCGGGCATCGCCCCGGGCGCCGGCCCCGGCCTCGTCTTCGACACCCTGCCCTACATCTTCAACCGGATGGGCGCGAACGTCCCCTGGCTGAGCGCCGTCATCGCCATCATTTTCTTCCTGACCATCCTTGTGGCGGCCCTTACCTCGGCCATCTCGATGATGGAGGTGGGCGTGGCCTATCTGACGGAGGAAAAAGGGATGCGCCGGCCGACGGCGGTTCTCATCATCACGGCCTTCGCCTGGACCGTGGGCGTGCTGTGCAGCCTATCCTTCGGCCCGCTGGCGGAGGTGAAACTCCTGGGCAACAGCATCTTCGACTTCCTGGACAAGCTCTGCTCCAACTGGCTCCTGCCGGCCGGTGGCCTGCTGTTCACGCTGTTCGTGGGCTGGAAGATGTCCCGGCCCGATGTCTATGCGGAATTCACCAACGACGGCACGCTCAAGGCGAACGTCCGGATTTTCAACGTCATCTGGTTCCTGATCCGGTACGTCGCCCCTGTGGGCATCGTCGTGGTGTTCCTGACGAATCTGATCCTGTAGAATCTACACCCCCAGCTCGTCCTTCATCGCTCGGAGCGCGTCGAACGCTTGGAGCGGGGTCATATTGTTGAGGTCCAAGGACTTGAGGCGGTCCCTCAAAGATTCCAGCAGCGGGTCGTCCAGCTGGAACATGGAGAGCTGGATGGAACCGTCCTTTTCCACGCGGCCTTCCTTGGTGTTGTGCGGCTTGACGGGCGTGAGGGCGCCGATGCGCTCGAGGGCCTGGGAGTTCTCCAGGGCCTTGAGCGTGCGCTCGGCGCTTTCCAGCACCGGCGCCGGCATCCCCGCCATGCGGGCGACGTGGATACCGAAGCTGTGGGCCGTGCCTCCTTCCTTGATCTTGCGGAGGAAGATGACCTCCTTCCCCACCTCCTTCACCGTCACGTGGAAGTTCTTCACGCGCGGGAAAACGCCTTCCAGGTCGTTCAGTTCGTGATAATGGGTGGCAAAGAGGGTCTTTGCGCCCTTCCCGTACTCGTGGATGTACTCCACGATGCCGCGGGCGATGGACATGCCGTCGTAGGTCGAGGTGCCGCGGCCGATCTCGTCCAGCAGGACCAGCGAGCGGGCGCTGAGGTTGTGCAGGATCATCGCCGTTTCCAGCATTTCCACCATGAAGGTGGACTCGCCGCGGGAGATGTTGTCCGTCGCGCCCACGCGGGTGAAAATCTTGTCGAAATAGCCGATCCGGGCCGAGGCCGCCGGCACGAAGGAGCCCGTCTGCGCGAGCAGGACGATGAGCGCCGTCTGCCGCAGGAGGGCAGACTTACCGGCCATGTTCGGACCGGTCAGGATGATGATCTGCTGGGTCTTGGAGTCCAGGAAGACGTCATTCGGGACATATTCCTCGCCGGCGGGCATGAGCGTCTCGATGACCGGGTGGCGGCCCGCCTTGATGTCCAGCGACAGGGAGTCGTCCATCACGGGCCGGCAGTAGCGCCGGTCCTCGGCCTGCTCCGCGAAGCCCGCGAGCACATCCAGCTTCGCCAGGATGCGGCTGTTCTTCTGGATGGCCACGATGCAGTCCTGGACGTGGGCGATGAGGTTGGCGTACAGGCGGGTTTCGATGTCGTAGATGCGGCTTTCCGCCGTGACGATCTTCTCCTCGTATTCCTTCAGCTCCTCGGTGATGTAGCGCTCCGCATTGACCAGGGTCTGCTTGCGGATCCACTCCGGGGGAACCTTGTCCTTGAAGGTGTTGCGGACTTCGATATAGTAGCCGAAAACGTTGTTGTAGGCGATTCGGAGCGAGGGGATGCCGGTGCGCTCGGCCTCCCGCTGCTGCATTTCCAGCAGGTAGTCCTTGCCGCTGCCGGAAAGCCCGCGCAGCTCGTCCAGGTCCTCGTTCACGCCTTCGGCGATGACCGGGCCCTTGCCGATCTGGGCGGCCGGTTCCGGGTCCAGGGTATTGACAATCTCCTTGTAGATCTTCTCGCAGCCCACGAGCCCGCGCATCAGCTTGTCCAGGGCGTCGCAGCCCTTGCCGGCGCAGTTCTCGCGCAGCGGGCCGAGCTGGGCGAGGCCGCGGCTGAGCTGCAGGACCTCGCGCGGGAGGGCCTTGCCGTTCGCGACGCGCCCCAGGATGCGGTCCAGGTCGCCGAGCTTGCCCAGCTCCTCCTGCACCTGCGCCAGGGTGTCGGGGTTGTCGACAAAGAACTGCACGATGTCGTAGCGGCTGTCCAGCTCTTTCCGGTCCATAATCGGCATCGCAAGCCAGTTGCGGAGCAGGCGCGCGCCCATGGGCGAGGAGCATTTGTCGATGGTATCCACCAGCGACACGCCCTCGCGGCCCGACGCGGCCTGGAAGACTTCCAGGTTGCGGAGGGTGAACGGGTCCATCCACACGAACTTGGCCTCGTCGATGCGGCCGAGGGTGGAAATGTTCCGCAGGCCCACGTGCTGCGTCTGCTCGAGATAGACCATCAGGGCGCCGGCGGCGCACAGCCCGAGCGGCATCGTGTCCACCGCGAAGCCCTTGAGGCTGTCCACGCGGAGCTGCCGCTTGAGCTTCTCCACCGCCGCGTCATACACGAAGGCCCATTCATCCAGCGACGTCGTGAAATAGTCGCCGAAACGGTCCTTGACGCCCTTCTCATAACTCCGGGGAACGACCAGCTCCTTGGGGGAGAGCGAGCCCATCAGCGTGCCGATGTAGTCCAGCGAGCCCTGCGCCACCTGGAACTGGCCCGTGGACACGTCCAGGAAGGCGGCGCCGCACTGGTCGCGCTCGAAGGCGAGGCCGCACAGGTAGTTGTTCTCCTTGATTTCCAGCATGTTCTCGCCGAAGGAGATGCCCGGCGTGACGATTTCCGTCACCCCGCGCTTGACGAGTTTCTTCGCGAACTTCGGGTCCTCCAGCTGGTCGCAGATGGCGACCTTGAAGCCGGCGCGGACCAGTTTCGTGAGGTAGTTCTCGATGGCGTGATGCGGGAAGCCGGCCATGGGGATGGGCCCCTTGTCGCCGTTGGATTTCTTCGTCTGCACGAGGCCCAGCACCCGGGACGCCGTCACGGCGTCGTCCGAGTAGGTCTCGTAGAAGTCCCCCACGCGGTACAGCAGCAGCGCCTCGGGGTGCTGCGCCTTGACCTCGAAGAACTGCCTGATCAGGGGGGTGTCTTCCGCCATCTTCGCCATACTGTCTGCTTTTTCGGAACATACAAAGATACGATAAATTTAGTTAACTTTGTAGTCTTATGAAACGCGTCCTCGTCATTACTTATTACTGGCCTCCGTCCGGCGGATCGGGGGTCCAGCGGTGGGTGAAGTTTGCGAAATATCTGCCCCAGGAAGGGTGGCAGCCGGTCATCTATACGCCTGAGAATCCGGAATATACGGCCATCGACCATACCCTGGAGGCGGAGATTCCGCACGACACGGAGATCCTCCGCCGCCCCATCACCGAGCCGTACAACATCTACCGCAAGCTGATGGGAAAGGGCGCGTCGACGGACATGAAGACGCTCACGGCCGGGGCTTCCAAGGGCGAGGTCACGGAGATCTCGTCCGGAAAGAAGACCTTCAAGCAGCGCCTGTCGCTGTGGATCCGCGGCAACCTGTTCGTGCCGGATCCCCGCGTGGGCTGGGTGCGGCCGAGCGTGCGTTTCCTGAAAAAGTATCTGGCGGAACATCCTGTCGATGTGATCGTTACGACGGGTCCGCCCCATTCGATGCATCTCATCGGGCAGCGGCTGCACCGGGAACTCGGGATTCCCTGGATTCCCGATTTCCGCGACCCGTGGACCCGGATGTACTACCTCAAGCACCTGCCGATGACGCGTCGCACGTGGCGCCGGCTTCGGGCGATGGAGCAGTCCGTGCTGGACGAGTGCACCACCGTGCTGGCCGTCACGCCGCTCGTGCAGGAAGAATTCCAGGCGCAGACGAAGACGCCCGTGGCGATGATCACGAACGGCTACGACGGCGGCGATTTCGACCAGCCCGTCGAGCCGGACGGCCTGTTCAACGTCGTCCACACGGGCCTGTTCGCCGCCGACGGCAACCCGCTGAACCTCTGGAAAGTCCTGGGCGTCAAGGCCTGGGCCGATGCGGAGTTCAAGAAAGCGCTCCGGCTCCGGCTGGTGGGCCGGGTGGACCGCGAGGTGTACGCCGCCATCGAGGAGGCGGGGCTCCGCGACAACGTCGTGGACCTCGGCTACTGCGACCACCTCACGGCGGTCCGCGAGCAGCTCGCCGCCTCCCTCCTCATCCTGCCGCTCCGCAACGATCCGGAATACCGGCCCATCCTGCCGGGCAAGCTGTTCGAGTACCTGGCCTCGCGGCGGCCCGTGCTCGGCATCGGCCAGGAGGACGGGGCCATGGCCCGCGTCCTCGCCGACACCGGCGCCGGCGTCACCGCCGGCTGGGACAACCTCGCCGCGATGCGCGATTTCATCGACAAGGCCTGGGAACAGCACAAGGCCGGCGGCGTGCCGCCCGTCAAGGGCGACATCGCCCGCTTCTCCCGCCGCAACCTCACCCGCGAGCTCGCCGCCCTGCTGGAGCGGGTCTCCACCGAAAACAAGTAAGATATGGACAAGAAACTCCTGAAAAACATCTGCATCGCCTTCGGCGCCGTCCTCTTTTTCCTCGGGCTCAGCTACGGTTTCGTACCGCAGGTGCTGAATGACAAGGTCGTGGACCAGACCGACATCTCCGGCTATTATGGAATGTCCAACGAGATGTCGGAATGGAACAAGGCGCACCCGGACGACCCGACCTACTGGACGGACGCGATGTTCGGCGGCATGCCCACGGCGGCCATTTCCACGAAGAACGGCGGAGATGCCACGCAGGCCATCTACGACCTGCTGATGACGGGCAGGCGGCCCGCGACGTACCTTTTCATCGCCTTGCTGGGCTCGTTCCTGCTGATGCTTTCGCTCGGCGTTAGCTGGCCGCTGGCCATCGGCGGCGCCGTCGCGATCGCTTTCTGCTCGTACAACTTCCAGATCATCCAGGTGGGCCACAACACGAAGATGCAGGCGATCGCCTTCTTCCCGTGGGTGCTGGCCGCGCTCGTCTATACCTACCGGAGCACCGAATCCAAGCGCCGCTGGCTCGCGAAAGTCATCATCGGCGCCGTCCTGTTCGGCCTCGCGCTGAGCATGCAGGTCAAGGCCAACCACCAGCAGATCACCTATTACCTGGCGATTCTGGTGATGCTGTACGCCCTGGTCTTCTTCATCGACATCCTGGTCCGCAAGGAAAAGGACTCCCTGGTGGAGAAAACGGTACGGAAGACGCGCATCTCGCGCTTTTTCATCGCGTCGGCCCTGCTGCTGGTCGTGGGCCTCGTGGGCATCGCCACGAACGTGAACAAGCTGCTTCCGGTCGCGAAGTACACGCCGAACACGATGCGCGGGGGCTCGGAACTGACGCAGGACGGGGCGACCAAGGGCAATGGCAAGAGCCGCAGCGGCCTGGACCTGGAATATGCCACGGCGTGGTCCTACGGCTGGAATGAACTGCCCAACCTGCTGATCCCGAACTTCAACGGCGGCGCGTCGTCGCAGCCGATGGACCCGGCGAAGTCCGAGACCATCAAGCTGCTCAAGAGCGCCGGCCAGACGGGCACGCGCGAAATCGCGAAGGCCCTGCCCCTGTACTGGGGGCCGCAGCCCTACACGGCCGGGCCGATGTACATGGGCGCCATCACCGTGTTCCTGTTCGTCCTGGGCCTGTTCCTGTACAAGGGGAAGGACAAGTGGTGGATCATCGCGGGCACGGTGCTCGCCATCTTGATGGCAGTGGGCAATCATTTTATGGTTTTCACGAAGCTCTGCTTCAAGATTCTGCCGCTGTACAACAAGTTCAGGACGGTGTCGATGGCGCTCGTCATCCTGCAGGTGACGCTGCCCGTGCTGGGTTTCCTCACCCTGGACCACATCGTCAAGGACGGTTATGACCGGAAGGCGTTCCTGAAAAAGAGCGGCCTCGCTTTCGCCCTCACGGGCGGTTTCTGCCTCCTGTTCTACCTGATTCCGACGCTGGCCGGCGACTTCACGTCGATGGCCGACGCGGGCCAGCCGGAGGTCGTCATCGAGGCCTTCCAGGCGGACCGCATCGCCCTGCTGCGCCAGGATGCCCTGATTTCCTTCTTCCTCATCCTCGCCGCCTGGGGCATCCTGCTCTGGGCCGGCCTGTCGGAGCAGAAGAACCCCATCCGCAAGGTCATCGCCAGCCTCGCCCTCTGCGCGCTGATCCTCGTGAATCTCTTCGTCACGGGCAAGCGCTACCTGAACGACGACCACTTCACCACGATGAAGGACTTCCGGAAACCCTTCGCCGTGCGGGTCGTGGACAATCTCATCATGAAAGATCCGGACCCGTCCTATCGCGTCCTGGACCTCTCCGTCAGCGTGTTCAATTCGGCCGTGCCGTCCTTCCACCACAAGAGCATCGGCGGGTATTCCCCCGCCAAGCTCCAGCGCTACCAGGACCTCATCGACCACTATCTGGTGGACGAAATCAACCAGGTTTACGCGACCGTCCAGCGGTCAGAAACCTTCGACGAATTGAAAAGTGCCCTGCCGGAGTTGCCGGTCCTGAGTGCGCTGAACACGAAGTATATCGTTCTTTATGACGACTTTCTGCCGCTGGAGAATCCGAACGCCTTCGGCACGGCCTGGTTCGTGGACGAGGTCGTCCCGGCGGCGTCGCCCGACGAGGAGATCGCCTTCCTGGGCAGCGTCGACCTGCGGCGCCAGGCCGTCGTCGGCAAGGATATGCCGACGGTGACGGCCACCGCGCCGGCCGACACCACGGACACCATCGAGATGACCTCCTACGCTCCGAACGAGCTCCACTATCATTATTCCGCCTCGACCGACCGCCTCGCGGTCTTCAGCGAAATCTACTATCCCAACGGCTGGAGGGCGAAGGTGGACGGCGAACCTGTCGACATCTTCCGCGCGGACTGGACGCTTCGCGCCGCGAAACTCCCGGCGGGCGAGCACGACCTCGTGATGCGTTTCGACCCCGACTCCTACCGCATCGGTGCGAACGTTTCCCGCGCCTCCTCCATCACCCTGATCATCCTGCTCCTCCTCTCCGTCGTAGGGATGTTCCTCCCGGCTAGAAAGAAATGAAACGCTTAGTTATTGTCATTCTGGCCCTCGCCGCCGGGGTTTCCGCCGGGGCGCAGGGCGTCCGCAAAACAGCGGACGAGTTCAACAAGATGTCCAGCAGCGACACTACGCTGGTGGAACTGCACGGCGTGGTAAGCAGGCTGAGAAGCAATCCGCGCGGCGTGTTCTGGTTGAAGGACGCAACGGGAGAGGCCTACATTTACGGCCTCGTGGACGGTCGGCCGGGATCGGACGTGAGCTTCGTTCAGATGCAGGTTGTCGTCGGCGACACCCTGACGGTCGTCGGGCGCCGTACGGTGTATAATGGCACGACCATCGAGATGGCCGGCGGGCATCTCGTCCGCAAGGCGAACGGCCCCCGGCACGCGGAGGAATGGGCCCGGGCCCAGGCGCCGGACCAGTGGCCCTCCTTCAAGGGGAAAGGCACCGACGCCTTCTCGGCCTGGGTCACGGCCCATCTGAAGTACCCGAAGGATGCCAAGTCCGCCCACATCGACGGGACGGTCCGGGTCAAGTTCGTGGTCGGTACGAACGGCGGCGTCCAGGAAGTGGAGGTGGAGAAGGGCGTGTTCCCGTCCTTGGACGCCGAAGCCGTGCGCGTCGTCAAGAGCTCCCCGAAGTGGAAACCCGGCATCAAGGACGGCAAGCCGGTCCGTGTCACCTACACCCTCCCCGTCATCTTCGTCCTGCCGGAATAGCGTCCCGGCCAACGGTCTGATAGATAGCGTATTACGTAAAACTCCCTGGTACATTTGCACCAGGGAGTTTCGTGTAAGTGGCTGAGTGCCAGGGGGATGGGCGGGACGCTATTTCAGCGCCTTATCGATCATCTTGGCGAGTTCGGTCCAATGGGCCTGGGTGGCGGCGTCGGAGGACTTCGCCTTGGCGGCCTTCTTCTGGAGTTCGGTGACCTTGCCGATGAGGAGAGTGCGGGCGTCGGTGCCTTCCGCGAGGCGGCTCGCGATGACCTCCAGGGCGGAGGAGACGTAGGTGCGCTGGAGATAGCGGCGCCAGCTGTCGGTCGCGCGGCCCTTGTAGAGCTCCTCGAAGAGCATGTCCGTGAGGTCGTCCAGGAATTCCTCGGGGGCGTAGTTGCCGGGACCGTACTCCGCGAACTGGCCCATCCGCTCGAGCTTCTGGACGTTCAGCAGGCCGGAGATGGCGCTCTTCGCGTACGGGGTGATCTGGGAGTCCGGGCGGTCGGTGATCTCGAAGATGTAGGGGACGTCCACGAGCCAGGTTGGCTTCTTGAACAAATTGTCATTCAGCCAGTTGAGGGCTCGCTTCTGGCGGTCCTTCGGGACGGGGGCGTACTTGACGGCGTTCGGCTGCTCGATGCTGTGGTTCGTGACGAACCGGCCGCCGATGTTGGCCGCCACGTGGCCCACATAGCGGTTGTACTGGCCCAGGAGGGCCTTGTACATCCGGGAGACGTTGTCGAACT
>JAEEGH010018881.1_pt1 | contig 14529 bp, 11 predicted proteins | sample 9134181 | NCBI WGS metagenome assembly JAEEGH01 (sample SAMN16246544, study PRJNA631951) | gut metagenome | biome: gut microbiome; feature: rumen; material: DP-attached | host: Bos | place: Iran: Karaj | collected 2018-10 | reverse complement strand
CCGCCTTCACGAGGGCGACGAACTCTTCCTCATCGACGGCCAGGGAGCCTTCTTCCGCGCCGAGGTGACGCTCGCTGCCGGCAAGCATTGCGGCTACCGCATCGTAGAGAAGCTGCCGCAGCAGAAGACCTGGAACGGCCACCTGCACCTGGCCATGGCGCCCACCAAGATGATGGACCGCGTGGAATGGATGGCCGAGAAGGCCACCGAGATAGGCTTCGACGAGCTCTCGTTCCTCAATTGCCAGTTCTCCGAGCGACGCCAGTTGCGAGTGGATAGGGTAGAGAAAATCGTGCTCGCCGCCATGAAGCAGAGCCGCAAGGCCTGGAAGCCGCGGGTGAACGACATGGAGGCCTTCAAGACGTTTGTCGAGACACCCCGTCCCGGGCTCAAGTTCATTGCCCATTGCTACGACGAGATACCCAAGACCGACCTCTTCGGTGATCTTCAGCAGGCTGCCGATGCCCCGGCGATAACCGTACTTGTGGGTCCCGAGGGCGATTTCTCCGTCGACGAGGTTCGCCTGGCCTTGGCCAACGGCTACCGCAGCATCTCGCTCGGCCAGTCGCGCCTGCGCACCGAGACGGCCGCCCTCGCCGCGATCATGATGATGCAGCTGCGCATGCGTATTCTGGAACGGTAGTAGTGGCTTGACAATTCATCGCCATAACGCCATAACGATATAACGACATAACGACATAACAAAAAAAAGAAAAGTGAAAAAGATTGTTTCCGCATTCCTGTGTTTTTCGGCATTCCTGCTCTGCTCCTGTTCCAAGGGCAGCTATCTGAGCGTCATCCCCGACGATGCGCCGGCCATCATAGCCGTCGACGTTGCGCAGTCGGGACTGAACATCGATGCCGAGGGAATCGACACCACCCAGAAAGTCTACCTGTTCGAGACTTCCGACGGCACCTTCTGCCTGGCCGCCAAAAGTACCAATAGCGCCGACGGCTTCAGCATCCTGCAGGATAAGTGGGTGTGCGGCTATGCCGACGGCAAGATGCTCATCATGGGCCCCGTGATACCCGCCCAGCAGGAAGAGATGAAGAAGCGCATAGGCCGCCTTCTCCAGCAGGATGAAGAAGAGAGCATCATCGGCACCCCCATGCTTGCCCAGCTCGACTCCATCCAGTCGCCCATCGCCCTCGTGGCCCAGTCGGCGGCGCTCCCCGAGCAGTTTGCCCCTTATTTCACGCTTGGTGCCCCGCGCCAGGCCAGTGCCTCGCAGGTCTGCATTGCCGCCCGCATATCGCTTTCCGACGGCGTGATGCAAATCGAGGGCAGCAACTTCTCGCTCAACAAGAGCATCGGCAGCGCCCTGGCCGACGCCAACCGCGCCTTCCGCCCGCTGAAAGGCACCTTTGCCAACGATGCCCGCCGCCAGTTCTTCTCGCTGATGATGAACGTCGAGGGCGGTCAGCTGCTCCCCATCCTGCGCCAGAACAACGCCCTCCAGGCCCTGCTCACGGGCATCAACACCGCCATCGACATGGACAACATCCTGCGCAGCGTCGATGGTGACATGGCCTACATGGCCGACAGCACGCTGGCCAACATCGAGATGAAGGCACAGCTCAAGAACCGCGACTTCCTGAAAGACATTGCCTACTGGAAATCGTCGTGCCCCGCCGGCACCCGCATCACCGACCAGGGTCCCAATGCGTGGCTCTTCCAGGGCACCGACCTCAGTTTCCGCTTCGGCGTCACCGCCGACAACCAGTTCTACGGCCGCCTCACGCGCCGCCAGTCATCCGATGCCGGCCAGGTCATCTCGTCGGTGCTCGACATGCTACAGCCCTTCACGGGCCCGCTCCGCAGCATCGTCTATAACGTCAGTCAACTTAGCACATTACAACAAACAAAGTGAATACCATCCGATTCAACAACGTCGTGCCCCAGGTGTTCAGCGCCTCCGGGCAGCTCGATTCCGGCGTCTGGCAGCATGACATCCTCTTCGAGAAAGGCAAAGTGTATCTCGTAGAGGCCGACAGCGGCAAGGGCAAGAGCACCTTCTGCAGCTACATACAGGGCTACCGCCACGATTTCAGCGGACAAATCCTGTTCGACGATACCGACATCCTGCGTCTTCGTTCCTCCCAGTGGGTAGCCATCCGCCAGCGCAACATCTCGCTGCTGTTCCAGGAGCTGCGCCTCTTTCCCGAGCTGACGGCCATGGAAAACGTGGAAATCAAGAACAAGCTCACCGGCCATAAATCCCGCCATCAGATTGAGCAGTGGTTCACCATTCTCGGCATCAGCGACAAGCAAGACACCCGCGTGGGCCTGATGTCGTTCGGCCAGCAGCAGCGTGTGGCCATGATGCGTGCCCTGGTGCAGCCCTTCGACTTCATCCTGGCCGACGAGCCCATCTCGCATCTCGACGATGCCAACGCCGCCCTCATGGCCGACATCATGATGACCGAGGCCCGCAGTCAGGGCGCAGGCGTCATCGTCACCAGCATCGGCAAGCACATGCAACTGGATTACGACCAGGTCATAAAACTCTAAATTCTAAATTCTAAACTCTAAATTCTACACATGAATCTCGTCTGGAAACTCCTCCGCCGCCACATCAGCATACCCCAGTTCGTGGGCTTCTTCTTTGCCAACCTCTTCGGCATGCTCACCGTGCTGCTCGGCATCCAGTTCTATAGCGACATCAAGCCCGTCTTCACGGCCAAGGATTCGTTCATGAAGAGCGACTACGTCATCCTGAGCAAGAAGATAGGCCTGGGCACCACCCTCAGCGCCCGCTCCCACAACTTCACCCCCGACGAAATCAGCAAGCTACAGCGCCAGACGTTCGTCGACACCGTGGGCACCTTCACCTCGGCCGAATACAAGGTCGAGGCCAGCATGGGCATCAACGGGCAGACCATCCTCAACACCGAGCTGCCACTCGAGAGCATCCCCGACGACTTCATCGACGTGGCCCACAAAGACTGGCACTACACCGACGGCAGCCGCGAGGTGCCCATCATCCTGCCGCGCTCGTATATCAACATGTACAACTTCGGCTTTGCCCAGTCGCGCAGCCTGCCACAGATCAGCGACGGACTCATTGGACTCATCGACCTGCGGCTCTACATCAAGGGCACCGAGTACAAGGGTAGGGTAGTGGCCTTCTCGTCGCGCCTGAACAGCATCCTCGTGCCCGAGGCCTTCATGCGCTGGAGCAACGCCACCTTCGCCCCCGGCACCGAGCCACAGCCCTCGCGCCTGCTGGCACGCCTCACCAATCCTGCCGACGAGCACGTGGCCGACTACATGGAGAAGAACGGCTACGAGATGGAAGACGACAAGCTGCAGGCCGAGAAAGCCACCCATCTGCTGCGCGTCGTGCTCATGATGGTGCTCGCCGTGGGTCTCACCATCAGCATCCTCAGCTTCTACATCCTCATGCTCAGCATCTACCTGCTGGTGCAGAAGAACTCCGAGAAGCTCGAGAACCTGCTGCTAATCGGCTATTCCCCCTCGCGCGTGGCCCGTCCCTACCAGCTGCTCACCATCGGCCTCAACGCCCTGGTGCTTGTCATCGCCCTGCTCCTGCTCCTGCTCATCCGCAGCCGCTACATGGCCATGCTCAGCAGCCTGTTCCCCGACGTTCCCTCGCGTGGCATCCTCCCCGCCGTCGTTGCCGGCCTAACCCTCTTCCTCCTGGTCAGCATCCTCAACATCCTGGCCATCAGAAAGAAAGTCATCAGTTTGTGGAAAAGAAAGGAGTAATAAAAAGAATACCCTCCTCACTGCTGGGAAGGGTATTTCCCATTTTAAGTAGGGGAAGTAAGTATGGGAAGCAGATAGAGATATTAGTTTTCGCCTTTTTTCTTTGAATGTTTGGCGGTGTGGGGAAAATGATGTAAATTTGTGGCAAATATTAAATTCTAATGTTATGAAGATTGATTTTAAGAATATCGAGGAGACGATTGTGCCTAACTTCAAAGGGGGTGAGGGACACTATATCATGAAGCAGTTTGCCGACGACAAGGTGAAGATTATGTACGGGAAACTGGAGCCGGGATGCTCCATCGGACTGCACCGCCACGAGCTGAACTGCGAGATAATGTATATACTGAGCGGACAGGCCACGTATGTGTATGAGGGGGAAGTGGAGACGGTGAACCCGGGCGAGGTGCACTATAACCCGATGGACAAGGAGCATACGCTGATGAATAACGGCCAGGAGGACCTGACGTTCTTTGCCGTCGTGGCGGAGCATCATTAAATAATGTAGAGTGTAGAGTGGAGAATGTAGAATTATGATTACCGGGCAAGCCATGATTTGCGCTGAATACTGCACAACTTACCGCCTCCAAAAGTAATCATAACTCTACACTCTACATTCACTATTGTAGCTTTTTCAGCCTTTTTTTCGGCTCTTGGGCTTCGGGATAGAGCTCGAGGGCTTTGCGGTAGTTGTTGATGGCGGCCTCGCGCATGTCTTCGCGCTCGCATTCTTTTCCCAGCAGGGTGTATTCGGCGGCGAGGCGCTTCAGCAACTGGTCGCGCTGCTTATGCTCTTCCCTGAGCTGCTCTATTTCGGCACGCTGCCGGTTGATGACGTTCAGCTTGCGGCGGATGAGTCGCTTCACGTGGGGTTTCTCGATGTCGTAGCGGCTGTGGATGGCCAGGAAGAAGTTGTTGAGGAAGGCTTCCATGTCGCCACGGTCGAAGGCACTCACGGCATCGTGGTATTCCTTGTCGGCCTTGCTTTCGGTAAGGGCAGTCTGGATGATGTTGTTGTCGTTGAAATGGCGGGCGAAGTTGGTGACCTCGGGTTTCACGAAGACATCCTCGCGACGGATGGGCTGGCCGAGCGTGATGCCTTCGAGCGAACGGCAGCGGGAGAGGGCCACGTAGGTCTGGCCGCCGGCAAAGACGCCCCCGGTGAAATCAATCTTCACATGGTTGAACGTGAGGCCCTGGCTCTTGTGGACGGTGATGGCCCACGCCAGGCGGATGGGGAACTGGATATAGACGCCGATTTCTTCTTCCTCAATCTTCTGCTCGGTCTCGTTGAAGGTGTAGCGCACGTTGGCCCAGCGGTCGCGCTCCACCTCGTATTCGTGTCCTTCCTCGGTAACTATCCAGATGACGCCCTGCTCCTCGTCGATGGCTTCCACCACGCCCAGCGTGCCGTTCACCCAGCGGCGGTCCATGTCGTTCTTGATGAAGATGATGTGGGCGCCGGGCTTGATGTAGAGTTCCTTTGGCGTGGGCAGGCTGCTCTCGGGGAAATCGTCCTTGATGACGCCCTCGAACATGGTGGGCTCGCCGGGCAGCGACTCCAGCTCGCGCTCGTTGATGAAGTCGACGGTGTCGCGGCGGGTGCTGAGGGTGATTTCCAGTTGGGTGTTGGGTGATGGGTGTTGGGTATTGGTGGATACTGGTTCAGCATGAACCCGTGCGTTGAGCAGCTGGAGGTCGGGGGCTGTGACCTGACTGGTGCGGATGTGGTCGAGGATGCTGATGAACACGGGGTCGGTCTGGCGATAGACGGTGCGCAGCTCGATGCTGACCAGCTGCATCTCGCGGAACACCTTGGCGTCGAAGAAGAACGAGCTGGGGTAGAAGGGGCGCAGCAGCTGGCGGTCTTCTTCCCTGACCACGGGCTCGAGCTGATAGATGTCGCCCACGAGCAGCAGCTGCTTGCCGCCGAAGGGCTCGCGCATGTTGCGGCAATAGATGCGCAGCACCTTGTCGATGAAGTCGATGATGTCGGCCCTGACCATTGATATCTCGTCGATGATGATGAGCTCGAGCTCGCGGAGTATCTTGCGCTTCTCGCCGTTGTATTTCAGCGTCTCACGGATGTTGCGGCGGTTGTAGCGGGTGTCGTTGGGCAGGAGCGGATGGAAGGGCAGTTTGAAGAACGAGTGGAGGGTGCTGCCGCCGGCATTGATGGCTGCTATGCCTGTGGGGGCCAGCACCACGTGCTTTTTCTTGGTGTTCTGACAAATATAGCGCAGGAAAGTTGACTTACCCGTGCCTGCCTTGCCGGTGAGGAAAAGCGAGCGGCGGGTATACTGAATAATCTGGAGCGCCTGCTGGAACTCCAGATTATCCAAATCTATTTGTGTGATGCCTGTTTCCACGATCAGATATCGTCGAATGTTACGGTTTCCTCGTTTGTCTTCTGCGGCGTGTTTATCTTATGGTCTTCGTTGGGCACCTGTATGCGGTTGGGGTCGAGCGGCTCGGTGGTTGAGTTGATGGGGTTGCCGTCTTCGTCGAACAGTATCTCCTCGTCTTCGTGGAAGTCGACGCTGTCGGCCACCAGCGTGTCGTGGCGCTGCTCGTAGTAGCTGGAGCACTCGTACATGTCGTCGGTGATATCTTTGTCGTCGGGCTTAGCGAAACGGCCGTGGTACTGCTTGAAAGCGGGGTCGCTCATGACTGACTCGAGGAAATAGCCACAAATGGGGAGTGCCGTGCGCGAACCTTGTCCGAGGGCGCCCGTGCGGAAGTGGATGCAACGGTATTCGCCGCCTACCCATGCGCCGCAAACCAGGTTAGGACTGATGCACATGAACCAGGCATCGGAGTGGTTGTTGCTGGTGCCGGTCTTGCCGCCGAAGTCGGTATCCCATGCGGCACGAATGCCCACCCAGCGGTTCAGGCTCATCGAGGTGGCTCCGGGCTCGCGCAGTCCGCCCATCATCATCTTCTGCATCAGCCAGGCGCTCTTCACGGGGATGACCTGTTTCTCGGTCTTGGGAGCTTTATACACTTCGCGCCCGTCCTTGTCGACAATCCGGGTCACGAGCACTGGTTCCACATGCTTGCCGTAGTCGGCAATTGTGCAATAGGCGTTGGCCAGCTCGAGCAGGTTCACGTCGCTGGCACCCAGGGCGAGCGAGGGCTCTTCTTCGAGCACGCTCTTGATGCCCATCTCGTGGGCGGTGGCCGAGATGTTGCGGATGCCCATCTCCTGACCAAGACGGACGGCAATGGAGTTGATGCTCTGGGCGAAGGCGGCCTTCAGCGGAACGGAGTCGCCCGAGAAGCGGCCGTTGGCATTGGTGGGCCGCCAGATGGTGGTCTCGTGTTTCTTCTTGTCGTAAACCTCCATCTGGATGTATTCGTCGCGGCGCTTGTCGCAGGGCGTGAGTCCCTGGTTCATGGCCTCGGTATAGACGAACAGCTTGAAGGTGGAGCCGGGCTGGCGCATGGCCGTCACCTTGTCGTATTTCCACGAGTCGAAGTCGACGTCGCCCACCCAGGCCTTCACATGGCCGGATTGCGGTTCCATGGCCACGAATCCGCAATGCATGAATCGCACCATGTAGCGGATGCTGTCCATGGTCGACATCTCCTGCTCGATGGTGCCGTTCTCGTAGTCGAAGAGCTTCACCTTGTGGGGCTCGTTCAGGTGGTATTCGATGGAGTCGGGACTGTTGGGGAAGCGGTTGAGCAGGTACTTATAGACGGGCAGCTTCTGCACGATGCCCTCGATGAAATTGGTGATCTCGCGGTGGTTCTCGTCCTGCCACGGATTCTGCGAACCCCAATGGGCGTTGAAGTTCTGCTGCACCTGCTGCATCTGCTTGCGGGCGGCTTCCTCGGCATACTTCTGCATGCGGGTGTCGATGGTGGTGTAGATTTTCAGTCCGCTGGTGTAGAGGTCGTAGCCGTTGTCATCGCACCAGTCTTTCAGGTGGTTGGCAATGGCCTCGCGGAAATACTTGGCCTGACCGTCGTAGTTGGTCTCGACGCTGTACTTCAGCTTGATGGGCATCTTCTTCATCTTTTCGTATTCCTGGCGGCTCAGGTCGCCATGCTCCACCATGTTGTTCATCACCACGTTGCGGCGCTTGACGGAGTTCTCGGGATGCGAGATGGGGTTGTAGAAGGTGGTGGCCTTGAGCATGCCTACGAGCACGGCAGCCTGGTCGACGGTGAGCTGCTTCGGGGTGTTGCCGAAGTAGGTCTTGCAGGCGGTCTTGATGCCAAAGGCATTGCTGCCGAAGTCGACGGTGTTGGCATACATCGTAAGGATTTCGTTCTTGTCGAAAATCATCTCCAGCTTGAAGGCGATAATCCACTCCTTGGTCTTCATGATGAGCATCTTCAGACCGGGAATGTTGCCCAGCAGACCCGTGGAGTACTGGGTGCGCACGCGGAACATGTTCTTGGCCAGCTGCTGGGTGATGGTAGAGGCACCGCGGGCGTCGCTGTTCACGACGGCATCCTTGGCGGCACCCACCAGTCCGATGGGGTCTACGCCATAGTGCTGATAGAAGCGTTCGTCCTCGGTGTCGATGAGGGCCTTCCAGAAAGCGGGAGCCACCTCTTCGAACTTCACAGGCGTGCGGTTCTCTGAGAAGAACTTGCCTATCATCTTGCCGTCGGCGGAATAGATTTCGGATGCCTCGGCCGTCTGCGGGTCGCGTATGCCCGAGAAATAGCCGGGCGACTTGCCGAAGAGCCAGAGGAAGTTGATGTCGACTGCTCCGAGGTAGATGATGAACAGCAGGATGAGCGAAATGAGTGTTACGATGGTCTTGGTGTACCAAGCACGGCCCTTGTAGAGCCACGCATACCAATGGCAGAAACGTTTCAGCATCCGCCAGCACCAAGTGAAAGGAGAAAACAATCCAGATAATATCTTTTTGAACATAGTGCAAAGGTAATCTAAAAAATGGAGATGCACAAAGAATGGCTGATTATTTACATTAATTTATACAATGTTCAATCAATTGAATAATAGCTTCATAGTCGTCGGGATGGAACCAATGGATGGTAGTGTCGCGCTTGAACCAGGTGAGCTGCTTGCGCATATAGCGGCGGGTGTTGCCCTTCATCCGCTCCACGGCTTCGTCTAAGGTCCAAGTGCCGTCGAGATAATTGAACAGTTCCTTGTAACCGACTGTATTCAAAGAATTTAAATCACGCTTGGGATACATCCGCTTTACCTCTTCCAAGAGTCCCTGGCGCATCATCTCGTCCACCCGCAGATTGATGCGGCGGTAGAGTTCCTCGCGGTTGCGGTTGAGTCCGATTTTGAGGATTCTGAAGGGGCGTTCCTTCTTTTCGCCCACACGAAACGAGGTGTAGGTCTTGCCTGTCTGATGACAGATTTCAAGGGCATGTATCACGCGGCGGTAGTTCTTGCGGTCCACCACGGCATAGTGCTCGGGGTCCAGCTGGCGCAGCTCTTCCACGAGGGCATCGAGTCCTTCCTCTTCGTAGCGGCGCTTCAACTCGGTGCGGATATCGTCGCGGATGGTGGGGATGTCGTCAATCCCGTTGCACACAGCATCGATGTACATCATCGAACCGCCGGTCATCAGGGCGCACTTGTCGTGTTCCAATAGGCTATTGATGAGCTTGATGGCGTCCTCCTCGTACATCGAGGCGCTATAGTAGTCGTCGATGCTGTGTGTTCCCACGAAATAGTGCTTTACGCGGCGTTGCTGCTCTTCGGTAGGGGCAGCGGTACCGATGGGAATCTCGCGGAATATCTGGCGCGAGTCGGCGTTGATGATGGGAATATGAAAATACTCAGCCACACGGAGGCAGAGTTCGGTCTTGCCTACGCCCGTGGGGCCGAGTATCACTAATAAGGTTTTCAATTTGTTGCTGCTGGTTTTTAACGGATGATGCCGCGCTTGGAATTCTCCACGAAGTCGATGATGTACTGGATTTCGGGAGTGATTTCCATGTTCTTGCGGATTTCCTCGATGCCTTCCTTCAGCACGCCCTTCGAATAGAGCAGGCGATAGGCCTCGTGGATGCTCTGGATGGTCTCGTTGCTGAATCCGCGGCGACGAAGGCCTACCAGGTTAATTCCCGAGAAGCGGATGGGCTCCTTGCCGGCAATCACGTAGGGAGGAATGTCCTGACTGGTGCGGCTGCCGCCCTGGAACATGATGTATCCGCCCACGCGGCAGAACTGGTGGAACAGGCAGGTGGCCGAGATGATGGCAAAGTCGTCGACAATCACCTCGCCGGCAAACTTCGTGGAGTTGCCGATGATGCAGCCGTTGCCAATCACGCAGTCGTGACCGATGTGCATGTTCTCCATCAGCAGGTTGTTGCTGCCCACGACGGTCTTTCCCTTCGAGGCCGTGCCGCGGCTGATGGTAACGTTCTCACGGATAGAGTTGTTGTCGCCAATCTCGGCCGTGGTGTCCTCGCCTTGGAACTTCAGGTCCTGGGGTTTGGTGGCAATGGATGCACCGGGGAAGATCTCGTTGTTCGAGCCCAGGCGGGTGCCGTAGTTGAGCGTCACCGAATTCTGGAACACGTTGTTGTCGCCAATCACCACATTACGGTCGATGTAGCAGAACGGACCGATGATGTTGTTGTCACCTAAGATTGCCTCTGGATGAACAAAGGCCATTGGGCTGATTTGATTTGCCATATCGTGGTTTTTAAGGTTTATTTGTTCTTGATTATCTGAGCGGTAAAGGTGGCTTCGGCAACCACATTGTCGCCTACGAACATGTATCCCTTCATGGATGAGATGCCGTGACGCACGGGTGCCAGAAGTTCAACCTTAAACAGCAGGGTGTCGCCCGGAACTACTTTCTGGCGGAACTTCACGTTGTCTATCTTCATGAAGTAGGTGCTCCAGCGCTCGGGCTCTTCCAGTGTGTTCAGCACCAGCAGTCCTCCGCATTGTGCCATAGCCTCCACCATCAGCACGCCGGGCATGACGGGCTCTTCGGGGAAGTGACCCTGGAAGAAGGGCTCGTTGCTCGTTACGTTCTTCACGCCTACGATGGTCGTGGGACCCAGCTCGATGACCTTGTCGACCAACTGCATGGGATAGCGGTGGGGGAGCAGCTCGCGGATGCGGTTCACATCCATGATGGGCGCCTCGTTAGGATCGTAGAACGGAGCCTGCACTTCGTGCTTGCGGATTTCCTTGCGCATCAGGCGGGCAAACTTGTTGTTGACGGTATGTCCCGGACGGGTGGCCACAATCCTTCCCTTGATGGGACGACCGATAAGGGCCATGTCGCCGATGATGTCGAGCAGCTTGTGGCGGGTGCACTCGTTGTCCCATACCAGCGGCTTGTTCTGGATATAGCCCAGGTTGGTGGCATCCATGTGGGGAACGCCCAGCACGTCGGCCAGCTTGTCGAGGTTCTCCTGCGACATCTGACGCTCGTAGATCACGATGGCATTGTCCAGACTTCCGCCCTTGATGAGGTTGGCGTTGAGCAGCGGCTCGATATCGCGAACAAAGACAAAGGTACGGGCAGCAGCAATTTCCTCGGCATAATTTGACATTCCGTCGAGGGTGGCAAACTGGCTGGCGATGAACTTCGACTCGAACGAACACATGGCTGTGATGGAGAATTCCTCGTCGGGCAGCAATGTGATGCACGAACCACTCTTATCGTCCTTGATTTCAATCTTCTTGCGGATTACGTAGAAATCCTTCGGGGCATTCTGTTCCTGAAGGCCAATCTCGCGAATCTTCTCCACATACTTGATGGCTGAGCCGTCGAGAATGGGGAACTCCGGACCGTTCACCTGAATCAGACAGTTGTCGATGCCCATCGCATAGAGGGCCGACATACCGTGCTCGATGGTACTGACACGCACATCGCCCTTGGCCACAACCGTTCCGCGCTGGGTGTCAACCACGTTTTCAGCAACGGCATCAATAATCGGCTCGCCTTCAAGGTCGATGCGCTGGATTTTGTATCCGGTATTCTCGGGGGCGGGATTGAAGGTCACGGTGATGCTCAGTCCCGTGTGCAATCCCTTTCCAAACAAGGTAAAACTACCTTTAAGTGTCTGTTGTTTCATCTCTTATTTGATTGTTTTCAGATTATTCTTTTGCTTTCTTCAGTTCCTCCAGCTCTTTGCGAAGCTGACCGAGCTCGCGATAGATGTCGGGAAGACGGCGGAAAATGGCCGATGCCTTCATGTATTCCTTGGCATCGATGGCGGGTGCTCCGAGCAGCCGTTCGCCGCCCTTGGTGTTGCTGATAACACCGGCCTGGGCTCCGATGAATGTCTTGTCGGCAATCTTGATATGTCCTGAGAAACCGGCTTGTCCGCCAGCCATACACCAGGCACCAATCTTGGTACTTCCGGCAAGTCCCACCTGAGCCGACATCACCGTGTTTTCGCCAACCTCGCAGTTGTGGGCGATCTGAATCAGGTTGTCCAGCTTCACGCCTTTATGTATCACGGTAGCACCCATCGTGGAACGGTCCACACAGGTGTTGGCACCAATCTCCACATCGTCCTCAATCACCACGATGCCAATCTGCGGAATCTTGTCGTAGCCTTCGCCATTGGGAGCGAATCCGAAGCCGTCGGCACCGATGACGGCACCCGAATGGATAATCACGCGGTTGCCAATCTTGCAGCCGTCGTAGATGGTCACGTTGGGATTGATCATGCAGTTGTCGCCAATCGTCACACCGTCGCCGATATAGACAAACGGAGCGATATAGCAGTCCTTGCCGATGGTGGCTTTCTCTGAGATGAAGGCAAGGGGCGAAATGCCCGTCTTCTTCGGCATCATGCTCTGGTAGAGCTGGAGCAGCTTGGCCACGCATTCGTAGGCATTCTTCACGCGGATGAGCGTAGCCTTGACGGGCTTCTCGAGCACTACGTCCTCGTTGACGAGCACCACGCTCGACTGTGTATCGTAGATAAAGTGAGTGTACTTGGGATTCGAAAGAAACGAGATGGCTCCCGGTTTGCCTTCCTCGATTTTGGCGAACGAGTTGATCAGGGCATTTTCATCGCCTTCAACACGGCCCTGAATGAACTCTGCTATTTGTTTTGCTGTAAATTCCATATTAATACATAGTATTTTGATTTGCAAAGATAGTGCTTTTTTACGAAATTCGTTGATAACAGAGGTAATATTTACGAATTTTTTTAGAAAGTAAGGCAACATTCAGAATCTCGGAAGCGTCGGAGATGTCGCGGATGCTGCCGTCGCGATACAGGATGGCAATGCGGTCGTCGTTCACATCGTACATGTCTTTCTGGATGGTGTTCACGCTCATCAGATAGCTGGCATCTTCCCGTGAAATGTCAAAATTATTGGTCATCATTTCAAGCACTTCGTCGATTCGTTCCTGCGGAACAGGCTCCTCATGGATTTCCACGCGGAAGATGTGGCGGTTGATGAGGTTGGAAGAAAGCAGCGCGAGAATCTTGTCGTCGCTTGTCATCCATACCTTCAGCGCACTCCAGATGTCGCTGTCGTCGAGCATACTGTAGTTGTGGAGAGCTTCATCGTGATGATGTTCAAAGAAACTGGCATCCACTTCGTTATAAAGAAAATAGCGGAGGGCAGGGGAGGCGAATAGTTCCTTTCCCTGACGGGCCAACATCTTAGCGCGTCGGAGGGTGTTGACCAGCATCTTCTCAAAGGCAACTGTTGTCTTATGTAGATACACCTGCCAGTACATCAGGCGGCGTGTGGTCAGGTAGTTCTCGATGGAATAGATTCCCTTGGAATTCACCACCAGTTTGTCGTCAACGATGTCAAGCATTTTGATGATGCGGGCTGAACCGATATTGCCCTCGGTGACACCTGTGAAGAAGGAGTCGCGACGAAGGTAATCCAACCGGTCCATGTCGAGTTGCGACGAGATAAGCTCGTGCAGGAACTGCTTGGGATAGTCGCCCTTGAAGATTTTCAGCGCTAGGTTCAAAGCCCCCTGCATTTCACGGTTAATCTGCTCCATCATCAAAAGGGAGATTTCCTCGTGCGAGATGCCCGTGATGAGCGTGTCTTCCAAGACGTGCGAGAAAGGTCCGTGACCGATGTCGTGCATCAGGATGGCAGCCTCCACGGCTTCGGCTTCAGAGTCGAATATGAAATGCCCTTTCTGCTGGAGCGAGAGAATGGCTTCGCTCATCAGGTGGAAGGCTCCGATGGAATGTTGGAAACGCGTGTGTTGAGCAGCCGGATAAACCACGTTGGCCATACCCAGCTGCTTGATGCGTGTGAGTCGCTGCATCAGCGGATGCTGAACGATATTAAGCAGAAGACCCTGCGGAATCTTGATGAATCCGAACACAGGGTCGTTAATTATTTTCGCGTCGTTCATATTGTTGACATCGGGTTATTGTTAGTTATGCCCGGGCGATTTGTTTCCATCAATCGGAAGGCTCCTTTCCAATGGGCGGAAGCATCCTTTCCAATCATCGGAAGCAACCTTTCTGATGGGCGGAAGCGGAACAGCTGATTAGCCAATCTTCTCGAGTTCGATGGCCATCTGCTCCTGCAGTTCCTTTGCCTTCTGGGCTGCCACCTGGGCAAAGTCTTCGCCGTTTGAGGCGTAAATGATTCCGCGCGAGGAATTTACGAGCAGTCCGCAATCCTTGATGATGCCATACTTGCAAACCTCCTGGAGACTGCCGCCCTGGGCACCAACTCCGGGAACCAAAAGGAAATGATTGGGGGCAACGCGGCGGATGTCCTCGAACATCTGTCCCTGCGTGGCACCTACCACGTACATCATATTATCGGGCGTTCCCCATTGTTGTGATTTTTCAAGCACTTTTTCAAACAGGCGCTGGCCTTCTTTATCCTC